>OFGB01000016.1_pt1 | contig 132143 bp, 125 predicted proteins | sample 1521491 | NCBI WGS metagenome assembly OFGB01 (sample SAMEA3504095, study PRJEB24116) | mouse gut metagenome | biome: mouse gut; feature: mouse-associated habitat; material: faeces | place: Denmark | collected 2011
GCGGGCCCCCGTCAATTCCTTTGAGTTTCAACCTTGCGATCGTACTCCCCAGGTGGGATACTTATTGCGTTAGCTGCGGCACGGAGGGGGTCAGTCCCCCCACACCTAGTATCCATCGTTTACGGCGTGGACTACCAGGGTATCTAATCCTGTTTGCTCCCCACGCTTTCGCGCCTCAGCGTCAGTCTTGGCCCAGAGAATCGCCTTCGCCACTGGTGTTCCTCCTAATATCTACGCATTTCACCGCTACACTAGGAATTCCATTCTCCTCTTCCATACTCAAGTCTAACAGTATCAGTGGCAGGCTGAGGGTTGAGCCCTCAGTTTTCACCACTGACTTATTAAACCGCCTACGCGCCCTTTACGCCCAGTGATTCCGGACAACGCTCGCCCCCTACGTATTACCGCGGCTGCTGGCACGTAGTTAGCCGGGGCTTCCTCCTTATCTACCGTCCTATAGGTACATTATTCACATACCTACCTCTCTTCGATAAGGACAGAGTTTTACAACCCGAAGGCCTTCTTCACTCACGCGGCATTGCTCCGTCAGGCTTTCGCCCATTGCGGAAGATTCCCCACTGCTGCCTCCCGTAGGAGTTTGGGCCGTGTCTCAGTCCCAATGTGGCCGTTCACCCTCTCAGGCCGGCTACTGATCGTTGCCTTGGTAGGCCGTTACCCTTCCAACTAGCTAATCAGACGCGGGTCCATCCTTTTGCGATAGCATCTTCAGAGGCCATCTTTCCTTAAAGAATCATGCGATCCTCTATTATTATGCGGTATTAGCTCCGATTTCTCGAAGTTGTTCCCCACAAAAGGGCAGGTTACCCACGCGTTACTCACCCGTCCGCCACTAAGTTCTTATCCTTCCATCCCGAAGAACTTCTGAATAATAACTCCGTTCGACTTGCATGTGTTAGGCATGCCGCCAGCGTTCGTCCTGAGCCAGGATCAAACTCTCCATCATATCTTTTGAGCTTGCTCTTTGCTCATTCTCTTACTTGCTTAGCGTCTTTTCATCCGAAAAAACTCTTTGACTTCTTGTCCGCACTCTGGTTTCTTTTACCTTTGTGTTTCTCATCTGGTTTTGTTCGCTTTTCAACTGTTTAATTTTCAATGAACTTCTCCCGATATTTTTCTATCAGGCCTGCCTCGCGACAGCTTTCTTATATTATCATGTCTTCTGCTTCTTGTCAACACCTTTTTTTCATTTATTTCTCTTTTTCTTTTCTCGTGCTGACCGTCTTGCTGACGACTTTTCATATTTTATCACTCCCATTTCTTTTTGTCAATATATTCTTTTCAAATTTTTCTCTTTTATATAATCTCTTTGTTCAGCAATTTTTAGTCAAAATAGAACAGGAGGAGCAATTTCCTGCTCCTCCCCAATTTATTCTGCTGTATCTACAATTTCCACATAGGCAGCAGACACATACCCTTCCGTGCCGTCAGCAGTGACGATTCGATACCAGCTGCCCTCACTGCCTAAAATCTGCACTAGATTGTCTTTATATACTTGCCCAATGATCTCACTATTTGTATTGCTCTGCGCTCGGACATTGAGACTTCCCTCATGGATGTTTACCCTTCCCTGTTTCGTCTGATCAGCACCATCGGTACCAGTCGATGATGGCTGTTCTCCCTGCACATCGTTCTCTTTTTCACCAAATAGTTTTCCCAGCAAACCAGTCTTTTCTTCTTTCGGTGTATTGTCCCCACCAACATTGGCTGGAGTTACATTTTGATAGTTGTCCGTATTTTGACTTTGATTCGACTTTCCTCCATTATATGTGATGCCTGTATATTTGCTGCCTGTCGCAATTTTAGATTCACCCATGCCATCAGGCCGGAGTTTTTCCTGTTCATTAATAAACTGCTCTACTTCCCAGTTTTCTTGTGCCTGCTCTAATTTTAGTGCAAGCCCTTGACTGTCATCAGAATTTGTAGTATATGCATAGGCCCCGCCGCCTATCATGCCAACGAAAAAGGTGATGCAGCATACAATTACAACACGTTTTGTTCTCATAAAATTTCTCCCTTATTCCTCTCGTTTTCCAATGACGCCGATTTTTATCGCCGCGTAGATGATAATAATGGAAATCACTGTCAACAGACAGATACCTTGCGTAGAACTCAAATAAGTCATAATTAAACCGCATAATGCCAAAACAGCACTGACAGCATAAATAATCAACACTGTATCGCGATGGCTAAAGCCATAGTTCAACAGACAATGGTGCAAATGATGCTTGTCTGGCTTGAAGATCGGCTTATGATTCATTTTCCGTCGGATAATTGCAAACAATGTATCTAAAATAGGTATTGCCAACACTAGAATTGGAGTTACCAAAGATAATGCCGTAAAGCTTTTTGTCACTCCCAAAACAGCAAATACAGCTAAATTATAACCTAAAAACATGGAACCGGTATCACCCATAAAGATTTTAGCCGGATGAAAATTATAACGCAGAAAACCAAGCGTAGCACCAATCAAAATCATTGCCATTGACGCCATTAATAGTTGTCCGCTGGCGTAACCGGAAATCGCCATAGTTGCCGCTGCAATAATAGAAATCCCTGCAGCTAAACCGTCTAACCCATCAATCAGGTTGACCGCGTTGATAATTGCCACAATCCAAATAATCGTGACGGGAATACTAAAGATAGAAAGGGAAAAGATATCACCATGAAATATATTGGTCATGAAGTCAACCCGTACACCAAAAGCCACCACAATACAAGCCGCCAGAATTTGCCCGCACAGCTTCACCTTTGCCGGAATATCTTTCATATCGTCAATGATTCCTACAATCACCAACACTGTCCCACCAAGGAATAAACCCAGCAACTCTTTTGTTACACTGTGACTCAAAAACAACACTACGAAAAAGCTGGTATAAATTGCCAATCCGCCCATGCGGGGCATAATATGCGTGTGAACCTTGCGCGCATTTGGTTTATCTACTGCACCGATTCTTATTGCCAGCTTGCCCACACCTGGTACCAAAAGCAGACTCAAAAATAATGCAATGAGCGCCATGATTAAATCTTTTAACATAAGTTTCTGCCTCCGAACTATGAAAATAATCGACTTGATTCGCAATTACTTTACATCATTCTTGTCAAATTTGCAACTGTGAAAATATTCTTTTTCCTGCATAGTCTTCTTTCGTTTGAAACTTCAAAAATCAGCCGTGCGCATCATTTACGCAATGCAGCTACCATTTCAGCAGGCGCTTTTGCTTGTCTGGCCATAATCTCCATATTCTGTGCCCAGGACGCTCTTTCTTTTTCTGTCTGTCTACCCAATCGCTCCATAGCCTGTATTAACTGCTGGGCATCTACACTGTCGACGGCAAAGCAGTCCGGCTGGCGCAGAAGATGCATGAAACTGTCAACCTTTGGATCATAGGATAAACCAATCAGTGGTTTCAACAGCGCTGCGCCCATAATCAAACTGTGCAGACGCATGCCCATAATCATATCGCTGTTTTTTAAAATGGCCATAGTCTCACAAGGCGTATAATTGCTCTGCAAAACCATTGCGCCTTTTTGCTGCATCAATGCTGCAATTTTTTCACCGGCTGCTACGTCTTCTGGATAGTGAAAAGGAACAAATATCACCTGCCAGCCTTTTTCCATGGCGGCATCGCAGCTCTGTGCGATTTGACGGAAAAAGTATTCAGAATGCTGCCAGTTGCGGGCTGCTACCATCAGAGTAGGCGTGTTTTCTCTAAAACCTGTCCCATCTTTTTGCAGCAGTTCAATCCCCAACGCTGCATCAATTTGTGCTGTATCAACACCCAGTACCGGATCTACCGCTACCAAAACCTCCCGATAAACCCCCATTTCCAACAGCTCTGTGCGGGATTCAAAGTCGCGTACCGTAATAGCCTGCACCTTATTCAAAATTTTCGCTGTCAGTTTGCGATTGCGCGGTTCACGAATGGGCCCAATCCCCTGGGCATACACCATTACCTTCTTACCAAGCATCTGTGCCAGCTTGATAATTCCCAAATAATACAAAATCCCATTTTTACTGGTTACATCCTGCAACAAACTGCCGCCACCGCTTATCAGCACATCACAATTGCGCACTGCGCGAAAAATCTCCTTTTTTCCCCAGCGATTGACTGCGTTCACTCCAAACTCTTTTGCCGTCTTTTCCGGCTGATTGCTCAGCACAGTAATTTTCCCATCTTTTACCATTTCCCGCAGTGCCTGCACAATGGCAAACAACACGGCATCATCACCGGCATTATCAAATCCATAATATCCTGAGAGCAGTATTTTCATCGCAACCCCTCTTTTTTCTCTATATGTTCATATAGTTTTAACAACACCTGTACACCTAACAATAACAGCAGTCCCATCGCCAAGCCTAACACCAAACCGTTAAAACTGCGATGCAGCGAAATCAACAAAGCAGTATGAATATGTGCATAAGTATTGACCAGGGATACCTGACCAATAATAGCCGGAATGGTCAAAATCCAGTTGCGCCGGCTGGCTCCTAACCAAAACAGCAGCAGCGTCAAAGGATACCCAATCAGGAATTCTTTGCTGCGTGGCCGCACGCCCATAATGTCATTGAGGAAATTCCGCATGGCGGCTTCTCCAGTACTCAGTTCGGTAGTGGTATTTCCTGTACGGCTAATATATATGAAACCAGCCACGGCTACAATAGCAAACAATACTGCCCATTTATAATCCAACGCTTTATCCAGCAACTGTTTCACTGTGGTCAATGGTTTTTCCGCATTCCAAATATATAGGATGAATGGCACGGCCACAATAGGAATCACATGGGCAATCTTCACGCCGATAAACTGGTCCAGCTTCAGCATAAACAGTACATCAGCTAACAGCCCAACCATCAATACCGCCCCAATATAGCTCAACGCGCACATTGCCAACAAGGCCAGAACTGATTTGCCCACAGAACGCTTTTGCGGTTTCATGATCAGCAAACAGGACAATGTGGGGAAAGTCACCACACTGAGCAACGCCATCAATTTTTTGATTAGTACAGGGTTTACCTGCAACAGACCAATCCAGGCTGCGCTGCCCAGCACCAACGCCAACAGACCCAGTTTCGGCAGACGCATTTCCAGCAGAATCAACATTACGCCGGCCATCACGCCGATTCCAATTAAATACAATACGATATTGCGCACATCAATGCTATCTGGTTTCTCATAAGGCTGATCCAAACGGAAGCCCGAATCCAACAGTCCCGTCTGAATCGACTCTAAATACTCCAAGTTCGTTTCCAGCGCCGTGCCTGGACTGGTAATGTCAAAGAAACGAACTAACAGGCTGCGCATATTTCTTTCCCGCGCTGCCAGCATCCAGCGATCCAAGGCACTGTCCGGCTCAAACTTACTCATCTCTCCATTGGAAATGGTGTGCAGACGAATTACATCTTTATTTAGCAAAACGCCCAGTTGATTCAGTCCCTTTTGGTCGGAAAACTCAATACTGCCAATTTTGACCAGTGTATTTCCGTCACCGTCTTTCAATAAATCGGCGATGGTGCGCGTGCTGTCCGGATATCCCGGTAATTCCTTATCATTAAACAACAGGTACGCCAGATTGGGCATGCTTTTGATTTCTTCAAACACCGTGCGCAGCGCTTCATCGCTAGGATTATCCCAGCTGCGCAATTGGGGCACTGTGGCCATTCCCAGCGCGGTCATCCGCTCAATTCCATCCCATTGGAAGCCGACGCCGATATCTTTTACCTTCGTCATCACATTGGACAGCTCCACATCGCCGGTAGGCACCATAACTGGCACTGTGAGTACCGGCACGTCTCCCGCATAATACGCAGAACCGGCAATTTTTAACAATACATTGCGCTGTACCTGCTCGGCAACCGCAGGGTCCAGCACAGCAATATACATGGTCGCCTCATTGACTGGCAGCTCTCTGGATATCCTTGTCCAAAAAGGCGCATTCTGAATATTTTTGCCCAGCTGTAAAGATGCCTGACCATTGTTGGCCAAATCTCCCAGACTCCATTCCTTATACAAAACTGCCGACACGCCCCGTTGCTGCAGTAATTGCACCAACTCTTCCTGGCTCATCTCATTCCCGTTGGCCAAAGCCACAATATCATTATAGTTTACAACCATCTGTACATTTTTGTAATCCGCTTCTGACTGTAAACGCTGTCCCCACAATGTAAAGCTGCAAATCACAGCCACTGCCACCAACAGCCAGCCCAGCTGCTTTATTGGTTTCAAATTCATTTTAGCACTCCCTTATGCATTCATCTCTTTACAACAAAATCATAGATAGGTTTATTGTATCACAGGTGAAACCTTATTTTCAATAATCGCAATAGTTTTGTTATTTTTTATTATAAAATCTACATCCTGCTTTCCCTTCTCCTGTCTCTTTCTATCAAACACACAAAAAAATAGGACAACTGTTTCTTTCATTGCTGCAATGCGCAATCAGAAAACAAACGTCCTATCCATCCATTTATTCAGCATTTCTGTTTTACTTCTTTTTCGTCTTGTCCGTCTTACTTTTCCCACTGTTCTTTTTCTTCTGTCCCTGCTGGTTTTCATTCTGCTCTGCAGTGGGCTGCGTCATTCCGATGCGGAACACTTCTTTCCCTGTACGCTTGGCCACACCCCAACGCCGTTCATTTTTCCGCTTCACATACTGCCAGCTCACAGAAATCACCAGCCAAAAGGTCAACAGTACAAATGGCAATGTCATATCACCCTGATTGAGCAGCGTGCCGCCAAAACACACAAAGGCCGCAGCAGTGCTGAACAATGTCATAAACCGCAACAGCTCCTCTGTCGCTCTCGCTCTCATTTTTTCGTCAAACTTATCCCAGCTTTTCAGGAAATGCATGCTTCTTTCAACTCCTCCGCGATTTTCCAAACTTTTTTCATTATAACAGAAACCCTTGCCCATTGGCAACTTGAGTTTCCATAAAAATCAAAAGCACTCAGCTAGCAACGCCTTGAAATGTCAGCATTTTAGACGCTTTGTGAAATGTTAGACGATTATGCCTCGAAACCCGTATGAATATAGGGGTTTCAGAAAAAATACGGAAACTCAAGCATTGGCAAGAATGGACAAGGATTTCCTTTCATGTTATACTTTTTACGAAAATCATTTGGGGAGGAATCGTTTCATGTCTATCGAGATCGTTCGCAATTATCTCAAGCAGTTTCAAGCCGAACAAAACATTTTAGAATTTCCCGTATCCAGTGCCACAGTAGAGCTGGCTGCAGAGGCCGTGGGCTGTATCCCCGCCCGCATCGCCAAAACACTGTCCTTCTATGACAAAGATGGCGGTTGTCTGTTGGTCATCGCTGCCGGAGATGCCAAAATCGACAACAGCAAATTTAAGCAAACCTTCGGGCACAAAGCCAAAATGCTCTCGCCCGATGATGTAGAAACTATGACAGGACATGCCATCGGTGGCGTATGTCCCTTCGGTGTACCGGCACAGACCGCCGTCTACCTGGACCAGTCTCTGCAGCGCTTTGACTCTGTCTTTCCCGCCTGCGGCAGCAGCAACAGTGCCATCGAGTTAGATTGCGATACGCTCTTTCAATATGCCCAGGCCAAAGCATGGGTAGATGTATGCAAGGGCTGGCAGGAAAGCGCGCAGGCAGCCCAATGAAGCTCATCGACATCACCCGCACCGTACAGGAAGCGCCCATTTATCCCGGCAGCGCACCCTTTTCCCTGACGCCCCTCACTGTCATCGACAAGACTGAAGAGTTCAACATCACCATGCTGCAGGGTGACAGCCATCTGGGAACCCATGTGGATGCACCCCGCCACGCATACGCCGATGGCACGACCATTGACCAGACCGATTTGGCTTTATATTATGGCGCCTGCCGCGTGGCCACCGTGCCTTTTGGCTGTCTTCTCACGTCTACTAATTTGGAGCCGCTTCTGACTGACTGTTCCCGGTTGCTCCTTAAAAGCAACGGCACCAGCCATCTCACCTTGGAAGCCGCCTCGGCCCTCGCCCAGCATCATCTGCGCTTACTGGGAACCGACGGTCTCAGCGCCGCGCCCATGGACTGTGAGGGCCCCATTCATCGCCTGCTTCTCCGTCATGGCATTGCGCTCCTGGAGAATCTGCAGCTGGAGCATGTACCTGACGGCGATTATATATTATGTGCCTTTCCGCTGAAAGTCGCCCAAGGCGACGGCAGTCCGGTCAGAGCTGTCCTCCTTTGTGAAAACTAGCCGCTGCTCTCTTTAAGCCACATAAAAGAAGATCATCAGAAAATGGAACAAGCTGCCCAGCAGCACAAAAATATGAAATAACTCATGAAATCCAAAGGCCGCAGAAATGTTCGGCCTTTTTATCATGTAAATCACACCGCCTATGGTATAACTCAACCCGCCGGCCGCCAAAAGGAAAATAGCGCCGCCGCTCATGGACTGAAATATAGAAATGTCAAACAAAATCGCCCAGCCCATGGCAATATAGAGCACTGTCTGCAGCCAGCGCGGCGCAGAAAACCAGCACAGCTTGATAACAATACCCACCAACGCGCAGCTCCAGATGGCCGCAGTAAAAATCCAACCCTCTGCGCCCGATAAATACTTCAACAAAATCGGCGTATAGGTACCGGCAATCAGCACATAAATCATCGCGTGATCCAGCTTGCGCAGCACCAGCAGCTTCTTCACCGAGCCGTTAAAAAAATGATAAATGGAGCTGGCCGAATACAAAGCAATCAATGAGGCTCCAAACAAAATCACTCCCGCCAATACCTGCCACGACCAATCGGATACCACAATCGTCTTGCAAACCAGCAACAATGTTGCCGCCGTAAAAAACACTGCCCCCAGCATATGGGTAAAGCTGCTGATGGGTTCACGAGCTTTTGCCCACGTATGCGACATACTATCTCCTCCAATACATAATAATCATATTATCTAGTTTTAAAAACTAGATAATATGATTATTATATCACTTAACTCTAAAAATACAATCCCTTTTTTCTCTTTTTCCGTTTTTTTGTTTATCAATATAGTGTTTGCGATTGCGCAGAAAAATAAACGGCAAACAAAAAAACAGGCTCCAAAGAACCTGTTTTCTCCTGAACCAAACTATCTGAGCTATCTGAAAATTCAGCAGTCTATTTCAAAAATCAAATCCATATCCTTTATTTTCCCATAATCATTGATGTCTGTGGGAATATATCCCACATAGCGATATCCTTTTGCCGCATACGCATCAATAATGTTCCTGTGCTCTTCTGATTTGGCGCCACAAAATTTTCCAATATGAATGTTCACATACTCGTATCTCTTCAAAATGCTCGTTCCCTTCAAAGTTCAATTTGACAAACAGATTATACTGCACGGTGAGGGCTTATAGAATCCGCCCAATCTATATCTCAACGCCGCTTTTCTCCAAAGCACACCTATTTGCCTGTCACCATCTTCACAATCTCGGCCAGTATGATGCCCAACGCCACCATAATAAACACCATACCCATGGTATTTCTGCTTCTCTGTTTCTTTTCCGTTTCCTCATAACGAGAAGCATAGAGCACCACCACGCCGCAAAGACCCATCAGTCCATAGCAGCCAATCTGAATCCAGCTATAAATGGCCTGCCCATAGGTAGAACTGGACGCAAAGCTGATAACCACCGCCAACACTGCAAATACCAATGCCACAGCATAAAACTTCTGCCGTTTCGCCTTCAGTTCCCTGCTGCGCTGCTCTGCCGCCGCCTTTTTTTCTTTCTTTGTCGGTTTTCGCTCTACCGGTTTTTTCTCTGTCGTTGTCCCGTTCACTGGTTTATTTTGTTTTTTCTTCGCCATGTAGTTCCTCCCGCTTACAGCCGTTCTGGCAATTTATTTTTCAACACTTCTGCGCAATCCTCATTTTCCTCGAGCACCTTGGTCGTAGCCAATGGAGGTTCGGCATAAATGGTGGGATAATCCACCTCGTCCAGTTCTGACCGCACGGCAAACACCAACTGCTCCCGATCCGGCTCCTCCACATAAAATTCCGCTGCCTTGCCAGGCAAATTCCCCCGGGCATCCAGCCGCACCCATTTTTGCAGCTCAGGCAAATATACCGCATTCAACCCGTGAATAATATGGTCGTTTGCCCTAGCCAGGCGCTGATAGCACATACCTGTCGCAATCCCCTGACTGCGCAATAGAGCCGCCAGGAGCAGCGATTTTACATAGCAGACGCCTTCGCCCTCTGCCAGCGCTTCCGACGCAGTATGGGTAATCTTGTGGCTGTTGATATCTCCAGAATGGGGAATCTCATCCCGCACAAACAGAAAGGCTTTTCGGATTTTTTCCAAATCATTGCTGCAATGGGCAAACAGCGCCTCCGCTTTCTGTATAATCAGCGGATTCTGCCAGTCCACGTAATGGCTGGACGCCAAATATGCCTGCATCTCATCCTGTTCCAACTGATACTTCATTTTAAAAACTCCTCTCTCACACATTTATATCCAGTATAACGCATTTTCTCCATTAAGGAAAGAGCTTTCCTCTGTTTCAACCCCTTGACAACATGTGTATAATAGAGATAAGGATTATATTTTAGGAGGTTTTTCCCATGCGTTATGCAATTCTTTACGACAGCCACAGCGGCAATACCGCTCATGTCGCCCAAACAATTCGTCATACTCTGCCCGAAGCAGAATGTCTGTGCTTTTATTCCGCCCATGAGGCTTTGAAAAAGCCTGAAGCATTTGCCCAGGCTGACCTGATCTTTTATGGCTTCTGGGCTGACCGTTTGTCCTGTCCAGAACAGTCCCAGCAGCTTCTGGCTCAGCTGCCGCCGGTAAAGATCGCCCTGTTCGGCACCGCCGGCTTCGGGGAAGGCGATGCCTATTTCCAGAAAATTCTGGACAACGCAGCCCAATATCTGCCCCAGGGCGCTACCCTTGTAGACAGATTTATGTGCACCGGCAAAATGCCGCTGTCCGTACAGGAGCAATATCTCAAATTGCTGCAGGACCCTGTCATGAAGGCACAGGCAGAACAAATGCTGAAAAATTATGACATGGTCAAAGGACATCCCGATGCAAAAGATTTGCAGGATGCCGCAGCCTTTGCCCAGGCTGTTTATCAACAGGCTGCAAACTAATCAGCAAAACAATACGACTGAATCATCATCAAAAGCGTCCTTGCCGAAGCACATCATGTGCCATTCCGGCAGCGGCGCTTTTTCTTTTTCCCGTTCACTCATCCGCTGCGCCTACAGCTTTTTGCTCATAAAGGCAATTTTCTCCTGCACTGCAAAACCCAGCCGCTGATAAAATCCTGCAGCAGAAGGGTGATGCAGCGTGTAAAGCACAATAGAGCCTATGCCCCTTGCTTTCAGCCGCCGTTCCAATTCCTGATAAATCATGGTTCCCAAACCTTGCCCGCGGCGGCTGTTGTCCACACAAAACTCCCGAATCTGAAACTGCACTTCATCGTAAAATTGCTCCTCATCACCTACCACCAGCCCGCAAAGCCCCGCTTCGTCATAGGCCAGAAGGCCGTAGGCGCTTTCCCGCCGCAGCATCTGCTCCAGCCGTTTGCCAGCAGTAGCTGCCGTCCAGCGGTCGTTCCACGGCGGCGCATTAAAGGACGCCACATAGAGCTCCGCTACTGACGGAATATCCTCCACCAAAAATTCTCTGTACTGCATACGCGCTCCCTCTCTTCAAACTGTATTCTATTCTCCTGCTGTCCATACGCACCGTTTTCCTCCGGCAATGCTATCTTCAACCTATCCTGTGATAAAAATAGGGCTGTCACATATCCATGACAACCCTTCTTCAAAACAACTCAGCTCAGCAATGCATCCACTGCCGCGCCGATGACCTTGCCGTCTGCCTTGCCTTTCAGCTCACCCATCACCGTTTTCATAATCATACCTTTATTTTTCACGGTCGTTTCCAATCCTGCCTTGGCAATAATCTCCGCCACGGCAGCCGCCACTTCTTCCGCGCCCATCTGCTTGGGCAGATAGCTCTCCAGAATCGCGATTTCAGCCAGGATTTCCGCCGCCTTGTCCTCTCGGCCCTTGGAAAGTTCCAGCGCTTCCCGCTGCTGCTTCAGCTCCTTGGCAATGACATCCAGACATTCCTGCTCGGTGCAATCCCGTCCCAGCTCTTTATGCTTATAGGTCAAGCCGGAAAGCAACATCGTGATCACTTTATTTTTTACAGTATCCTTCTCCTTCAATGCAGCCATCTTATCAGCACGCAAACGTGTTGTATACATCGTTCATCCTTCTTTCTGCGTTTTACATTCTGCTCTTTTCATTCTTCTTTTTGAGCGCTCGCCTTCTCAGTCTCGCTTCAAATCAGGGCGCAGCCGCTCTGCTTCCCCCAGATACACATGCTGCACTGCGGCGGCATGATCCCGTTCCGTCAGAAGCATCACACGAACACAGGACGGCAGCGATCCCTCCACGTGCATCTCCTGCACACAAAACAACGGTACCTGATCCCAGCCGGGCAGCTCTCGGGCAAACTTGGCCGGATAAGCAGCATCCAGATCTCTGGTGGCACTGAAGGTCGCACTCACAATCTCCTCCGCCCGCAAATCATTTTCAGCCAGAATCGCCTGCAGCAACTCCAGCGTGCAGCTGCGAATCATCTCTGCCGTATTGGCTGCCGCTGTATGGGCGCCACGAATCGCTTTCATCATTTCACCTTCTCCATTTGAAGTTCTTTCGCAAGCAAGGCGGCAATCTCTGCCTGCGCAATGCCTTTTACTATTTTAACACGGCCCAGCGCTTCAGGCAAGACAAACACCCACTGCCCATCCTGCACTTTTTTGTCCAGCGCCATGCCGTTCAATATTTCATCCAATGCCAGTCCTTCCTCAATGCTGCCCGGCAAATGGAACTGCGCCAATACTGCGCTGATTCCCCGTTCCACTGTATCGTCGCACATTCCCCGCTGCGCGCTGTAACGAGCAGCAAGCACCATACCCACTGCCACCGCTTCCCCGTGCAGATAGGTCTGGTAATGTCCCGCCAGCTCCAGCCCATGCCCGATGGTATGGCCGAAATTCAGCTTGGCCCGCGCGCCGCTCTCCCGCTCATCCAGCGCCACAACCTCTGCTTTCATGCGGCAACAGGCAGCGATCACCTCGGCAGCCTCTGCCACATCCCGCTGCAAAATGGCCCCGGCGTGCGCCTGCAGATAGCGAAAAAAGTCCCCGTCATAAATCACGCCGTACTTGACCACCTCTGCCAGCCCATTCTGCCAATGACGCTGCTCCAGAGTCTGCAGCGCATCCAAATCAATAAGCACCAGCCGCGGCTGATAAAATGCGCCAATCATATTCTTGCCCAGCGCATGATTCACGGCCACCTTGCCGCCTACGCTGCTGTCCACCTGCGCCAACAGCGACGTGGGAATCTGGAAAAAGGCGACGCCCCGCTGATAGATGCTGGCCACAAAGCCTGCCAGATCTCCTACCACACCGCCGCCTAGGGCGATGACACTGCTGTCGCGATGAAACTTCTGCTCCAGCAGCACTGTAAGAATCCGTTCCGCCTCCTGCCAGCTCTTGCTGTGCTCTCCGGCAGGAATTGTAATCATCGTCACCTGAAACCCCTGCTGCTCCAGACTTTCCTGTACCACAGCACCGTAGAGCGGTCCCACATTGCTGTCTGTGATCACCGCGCACTGGCGGCCCTTTACCAGCGGGGCAATCCGCGCTCCGCACTGGGCCAGGAGTCCTGTTCCAATGGAAATGGCATAACTGCGGCTTCCCAGCTCTACCTGTACTTCCTTCAATATGTTCATGGTCATGCACCTGCCTGTTCCTTCAGCCATAAAAGCACCTGCTCCGTCAGCTTCTCGATGGAAGCATGAGACGTATCCAACACCAAATCCGCTTCCTGATAGCAGGCGCTGCGCTCCGCCAATACCTGCTCTATCCGCTCCAGCTTGCTCTGTCCCGGCTCCCGCCGTTCCAGCACAGGACGCACCGTCTTGTCCTGCTCCACCCGGCGCAAAATCACATCGGGCTGCGCCGTCAGACAAACCACCAGACAATGTTCCCGCATCACTGCTCTATTGACCTTCTGCAATACCGCGCCGCCTCCAGGCGACAAAATCAAATCAGGCTGGGCAACATAGCGACACAGCGTCTCATGCTCAATGCGGCGAAAATAGTCCTCGCCATAACGGGCAAACAGCTCTCCGATTTCCATGCCCTGTTCCCTGACAATCACATCATCCAAATCCACCAGAGGCCGCGCCAGCCTTTCGGCCAACGCCTTGCCCAGCGTGGTTTTGCCAGTCCCCATAAATCCTATCAAAACCAGACTTTTCATTGCATAACCGCCTTCACCGCATCCAGATAGCCCTGATAGTTGCGCGCTACCTCTGCCAGCGTATCGCCGCCGAACTTTTCCAGAAAGCTTTCCAGCACAGTCCAGGCCACCGCATTCTGCATCACAATGGCCGCCGCCGGTACCGCACAGGCATCAGACCGCTCCACAGAAGCCAATCCCGCCTCGTGGGTGAGAAAGTCCGCACTGTGCAACGGCTGATACAAGGTGGGAATGGGCTTCATCGCTCCGCGCACCACCACCGGCTCACCGTTGGTCATGCTGCCTTCCAGACCGCCGCAGCGGTTGGTCTTGTGATAAAAGCCTCTGCCCGCCTCATAAAAAATCTCATCATGGGCCTGAGAGCCAGGTACCTGAGCAGCGCCGAAGCCTAAACCAATCTCCACGCCCTTAAAGGCCTGAATGCTCATCACCGCCTGCGCCAGACGGCCATCCAGCTTGCGGTCATAGTGCACATAGCTGCCGATACCCAGCGGCAGGCCCTGCACCACAACCTCCACCACGCCGCCCAGCGTGTCGCCCTGCGCCTTAGCCTCATCAATGCGCCGCACCATGGCTTCACTGGCAGTGCTGTCGGTACAGTACACCGCTGTATCATACAGGGCGTCGCCCAGTTTTGCATAGTCAGGCTGGGCAGCAATCTCGCCGATACGCACCACATGGCTCCAGAGGGTCACGCCAAACTGACGCAGCACATTCTGCGCCAATGCGCCTACCGCTACTCGAATGGCCGTTTCCCGCGCGCTGGCCCGCTCCAGAATATTGCGCAAATCCTGCTGTCCGTATTTGATGCCGCCGGTCAAATCGGCGTGTCCCGGCCGGGGCAGCGTCACAACCCGCTCTTCCACCGCAGCGCCCGCTTCCGCCGACATAATCCGCTCCCAGTTGGCCCAGTCCCGATTGGAAATCATCAGGGTAACAGGCGAACCCAGCGTTTTGCCGTCCCGCACGCCGGTCAAAATCTCTACCCTGTCCTTCTCAATTTTCATTCTGCCGCCTCTGCCATGGCCGCCCTGCCGTCTGGCCAGCTGTGTATTGATCAACTCCAGATCCACGGGAATTCCCGCAGGCAGCCCTTCCACAATGGCTACCAGCCCTTTCCCGTGAGATTCTCCTGCTTCCAGATAACGAATCACACCTATCACTTCCCCAAACCAAATTCTCTATCTCAAACAATCCTGTATCGTCCATTTCACGCTTCTATTGCGCCGCGCCCGACAGCTGGGCAATCATCCGCTGCCGAACCGGTTCTGGATCCACTGCCTTGCCGGTCCAAGCCTCAAAAGCCAGCGCGCCCTGATACAACAGCATACCCAATCCGGACGCTGTCTTTGCGCCATGCTCCTTCGCCGTGCGGAGCAGCCTGGTCTCCAGCGGATTGTACACCAGATCCACCACCAAATGCTCCGCGTCCAATAGCTCAGCGCGCAAAGGAATCATCCGCTCCACATGGGGAGACATCCCCAGCGAGGTTGTGTTGACAATGGTATGATACTGTGTGTAAAGCGCTTCCTTCTGCAGCTGCTCCAGCGGAACTGCCATCGCCTTCACATTACCGAGACTTTCAATCTGCTCTGCCAGAGCGGCGGCATGCTCTGCACTGCGATTGGCAATGCAGATCTCCGCAGCTCCCTGCAGGGCCATGGCTACCGACACGCCCCTGGCTGCACCGCCAGCACCCACCACAAGGATTTTCCTGTCCTCAGGTCGCCAGTCATGCTCCCTGGCCAGCGCGGCCAGCAAGCCGGCGCCGTCGGTATTGTCCCCGTAATAGCCTTTTTCGGTATAAATCAGCGTATTCACAGCGTTGCAAGCCTGCGCCGCCTTACTCATCCCGCAGAGATAGGGAATCACGGCCTCCTTGTAGGGGATGGTCACATTAGCGCCCTGCACGCCCAGCGCAAACATGCCCCGCAGCGCGTCGCCCACCTTATCCGGCGCAACTGCAAAGGCCAGATAGACCCCGTTCACGCCGCACTGCTCCAGAAAAATATTCTGCATAAAGGGAGACAGCGAATGCCCCACAGGATTGCCCAACAGGCCAAATAATTTCGTCTGCGCATTGATCATCTCACTTCACCTCTAACCCCTGCATATCACTCCAGAAGGACGGCCAGGACACCGACACAGCCTCAAAGCCATCAATGTCAGCGGCGCCCTCCGCCGCCAGAGCGGCAATGGTCATACTCATAGCGATACGATGGTCGCCAAAGCTGTCGCACACTGCGCCCGCAGCCAATGGTTTGCCGCCCACGATGCGCAAACCGTCCTCCAGCACCGTAATGTCACAGCCAAAAGCCCGCAGCCCCTGCGCGATGGTTTCCAGGCGATTGCTCTCCTTCACCTTCAGCTCCTGGGCGTCGTGAATCTCCGTCACCCCGTCGGCACAGGCAGCCGCCACCGCAAGCACCGGAATTTCATCCACCAGACGGGGAATGAGATCCCCGGCAATGATCGTGCCGTGCAGCTTGGCACTGCGCACCACAATATCGCCCATCAGCTCGCCGCCGCTTTCCCGCTGATTGCCTATGGTCAAATCCGCGCCCATGTCCAGCAGCACGTCGAGAATGCCGGTGCGGGTCGGATTGAGCCCCACATTTTTCAACTCAATCTCACTGCCGGCAATCACGCTGCCGGCCACCAGAAGATACGCCGCCGAAGAAATATCTCCCGGCACTTCAATTCGCTGTCCCAGCAGTCTGGGATGACCCTTCACGCGGGCCCGATTGCCTGTGCATTCCACCTCTGCGCCGAAAGAGCGCAGCATGAGCTCTGTGTGATTGCGGGAGAGACTGGGCTCCACGACCTCCGTCCAGCCGTCCGCATAAAGTCCTGCCAACAGCACCGCCGATTTCACCTGGGCGCTGGCTACCGGAGACTGATAGCAGATAGCCTGCAGCCTGGTCCCCTCAATGGCCAGAGGCGCCAGCGTGTTGCCCTGCCGCCCGATGATGCGCGCGCCCATCTGCGAAAGGGGCCTGATCACTCTGCCCATAGGACGCTTGCGAATGGATGCATCGCCGGTCAGCACCGTGTTGAAGGCCTGCCCGGCCAAAATGCCTGAAATCAGGCGAATGGTCGTCCCCGAGTTGCCCACATCGATATAGTTTTCCGGCTCCTCGAGCCCATGCAGGCCTTTGCCGTGCACAACAATTTTTTCCTCCGTCACATCGATGGCAATCCCCATACTGCGAAATGCGCCCACAGTACTCAAGCAGTCGTCGCCATACAAAAAGCCCGTAATCTCCGTGTCTCCTTCCGCCAAGGAGCCGAACATGATAGAGCGATGGGAAATGGATTTATCACCGGGGATGGTCAAAGTTCCCCGCAGTCCCTTACTGGGCATAATCTGTTGTCTCATAAGCAGCCTCCTGTCAATCAATACCTCGTCCTCTAAAAATCGCACAACCATCTGTGTTTCCTGCAAGATTTTTCTGAAAATTCTCACCCATGCCAGCCACGCAAATCCCTTGTTTATTGGGCATATTATACCACAAAATCCTTAAAATGTCAATTGTCTTCTCCCCTGGCAGGTGCGCCGTTCTGCGTCGTCCCGCACCATCACCATGACCAGCGCAAATATCCACAGCCTATTACTGAGGAACTGAGTAGTACTGTGGTGGTGGTGAGAAGAAGAAGATCTTCACCACCACACACATACACATATTATATATATATTTGTAACACATCTTCATTTACATCTTCATCTACATATACATCTACATCAGGTTTTGATTTGTGAAACCATTGGTTTTTGATTGCGGAACCTATGGTTTTTCACTGGGAAACCACTGGTTTTTATTTGCGTAACCAGTGGTTTCTATTTGTATACCCTTTAATTTTTATTTGTGTACCCTTTTGATTTTTATTTGCCTATCCATCGTTTTCCACTTTCTAACCATTGGTTTTTACTTACCTAACCATAGGTTTCTATTTGAAAAACCATTGGTTATCACTTTGCAAACCGTCAGTTACAGGCAATATTGCCAGTGAATTCCCCTGTTTCTGCAAGCGCATTCTTCCCTCTTTGTGGATAACATCCTTCTATTTGTGGATAATTTCCAGTGAATTCTGTGGATAATCTTCATTCTTTTGTGGATAAACTGTGGATACTTTGGGTGATCACTGCCCGTTTCTTCACATTCTGTGCTTGTTTTTTTCTATCATATTTTTTTATACATTTATTTTTTCTAAAAAACCTCCCATCCGCTCCCGTTTGCTTCTGCCTGCGCCTCAAAGTTGGAAACAAAAAAACATCTCCCACTGCCACCGTTCTCCTTCCCCCACGTAACAGATTGTTACGCAGGAGGACATATCGTGCAATGTTTTCTCAAAATTGCCGTAGCGGAATCCACAACACTGTTTCTCCGCGGCAGTATTTTTTTGATGATCCGTTAAAACTTCATGGAATGCCTCATTGAAAGCTTTACAGTTTGATGCTTTAAAATTCAAATTTGGATGCTTTACAGCAGCCCCCTATGTAACAAATCGTTACACAGGGGGGGCGCGGGTACACAAAAACGGCTATCTCGGCCTGTACCTGGCCGGTCAGAATAGCCGTTTTGTTTGTTTCGTCTCTCTAAAAAAGTGTTGCTTGACAGTTTCTACAAATACCAATTGTTGCAGCAGCAATTGTGTGCTATAATCAATTCAATCAATCTGAAAATAGCCTAACTTGGACTGATTTTTATTGCAGTCATTATGATACCCAATATAATCTGTGGAGGTACTGGCATATGAAATGGTATCGTGCTCTAACCAAACAGCAACAACAAAGCTTCAAAAAAGTAGTAACCATATGCGTAATAGGAGTGATTTTAATTCTTCTTATTCCTACAATTTTGCATTTTAACTAAGAGGCAACTTCCCATAAAGCGGACAGTTATACATCAAAGAAACTGCCCACTTTATACATTTTGACGGAGCGTTTTGCCAACCAACATGAGCAATACCAACCTGAAAAGGTACATCACTTCCATTGGGCTCATGTAACGTTACTCCAGGAAAAGATGACTCTTGGTACATAGCACGTCTTTTCTATGTTCCGACTTGCTACCCTACCTAGTAATTCACGCGGCAGGGGTGTGCTGCAACACTCGAAAACCCTTTCTGTCAGCCTTACAGTGTTTTGCCCATCACTGCAGCTACCTGCTGCATTTCCTGCATCAGCGCATTAAATTTATGCGGCTTCAGTGACTGCGGGCCGTCCGATAACGCATGGAGCGGGTCAGGATGCACCTCAATCATCAGCCCGTCGGCACCTGCTGCAATAGCTGCCCGCGCCATGGGCTGCACCAGATTCCACTTGCCGGTGGCGTGGCTGGGATCCACGATAATAGGCAGATGGGTCAGCTCCTTGATGACCGGCACAGCGGACAAATCCAAGGTGTTGCGCGTAAAGGTCTCGAAGGTGCGAATGCCCCGCTCGCAGAAAATCACCTGTTCATTTCCGCCGGAGAGAATGTATTCCGCAGCCATAATCCATTCCTCAATGGTGGCAGACAGACCCCGCTTGAGCAACACCGGCTTTCTGATTTTGCCCACTTCCCGCAGCAGATTGAAGTTCTGCATATTGCGGGCGCCGATTTGCACGATATCACAGTATTCCGCTACCAGCGGGACGCTGCGAGGGTCCATCACCTCGCTGACGATTTTCAGACCGGTTTTCTCTCTGGCCTCCGCCATATACTGCAGGCCCTTTTCCTCTAGCCCGGCAAAGGAATAGGGCGAAGTGCGGGGCTTGAAAGCACCACCCCGCAGGATTTTGGCGCCGGAAGCCTTCACCAGCTCCGCTACCTCCAGCATCTGCTCCAGACTTTCCACAGCGCAGGGCCCTGCCATCACCTGCAACTCACCACCTCCGATGGTGAGATCGTCGATCTCAATCACCGTATCCTCGGGATGAAATTCCCTGCTGGCCAATTTGTACGGCGTTACCACGGGCATTACCTTTTCTACGCCGTCCAGCGATTCCACATTGAGATTGGCCTTCTGTTCCTGCGTCGCGCCCACCAGGCCGATGATGGTGCGCTCCACCCCTTCCGAGATATGCAGCTTCAGTCCCTGTGCTTCCAGATACTGAATGACATTCTGCAATTTTTCCTGTCCACTTCCGTTTTTCACTACAACAATCATGTTCCATTCCTCCTGCTCCGGTGCATCGCAGCAGAAAAAGGGTAAAAAAATACACACCAAACAGACGGTGTGCAAAATACCTATTTTCACACTACCATACAACCATCCTACATTCATTATTTGTGGTAATACTCAACTCTGTGATTACCCTACCATGCTACAATTTTTATCGTACCTCGTTTGCACTGAAAATGCAAGTATTATTTTCACAGTTGAGATTATTTTTCTTTATGACGGTACTTTGCGTCGCCATATCTGGAACTTTCCTGCCATTTTTCAAAAAATGCCCCTTCAAAAAAATACCCGAGGATGGTAAATCCCCGGGAAATCTTTATGATTCGCTGTTTTGCACGAAGCTGTCCTGAAGGACTTTCTCCAGCTGCTGAGAGATTTCCTCCTCCACGGTTTCTTTCTTGCACTGCTTAATCTTATCCACCATCTGCGGCACTTCATCCAGTAAGCGATCAAAAATAGCGCTGTGGTCTACCACCTGGAAACGAATATCTTTGTCGCTCACCAGCAAAAAGCCTACAGGCTGCAGTGATACACCCGCTCCCGCACCGCCGCCAAAGGGTGGCTGGCTCTCCTCTTCATCACGCTTCCAGGCAGCATGGGTACCGCCGGAGGCAAACCCACAGCACATCTTGGACACGGGAATAATCACGGTACCGTTCGGCGTCTCTACGGCATCGCCGACAATAGTATTCACCTCCACCATGCTCTTAATATTTTCCATCGCAGTTTCCATCAAGCCACCGACACAATCAACTTTCATTTGCAATCCGCTCCTTTTTTCTTTGCTCCCACAGGGCAATTCCCAGCAATCGAAGTAATAAAATCAGTATAAGGATACATTGCCCGATTGTGCAGCGAATTATACCCTGTAAATCTACTTCCTGCCTTTTTTGCTCAAAATCAGGCAGATAGACAAAGGAGCCTTCCCGTTGCCAATGCTCCGGCAACAGAGATACCGCTGACCAGAAGAGCCCGCAGCCATAGGCAGTCCAGTCGGGCCGTGTCCAACCCACACGGCAGGAGCAGGAAAGCTCTTCCAAATGCAACTGACGACTAAAAATTTTCACAACCTGCCGACAAAATTTTCCCAAATTTTTCCATTCGATATGTATTTTCCGACGCTGTAACAGATTTAACCTGCTGCTTTTTTTATATTGATGAATTTCTGCTGTGTTCCTCGCAGGACCATCTACTTGCAGAATCGTATCATGTTCCCTTTTTCCGCTGTATTGGAGCGCCGCACCGCCAGGCACATCAGACTGTGCTGGCTGGTTTCCCAGCTCAAATTTATGCTGAAAGCCCGGTACGGACAGCGTCAGCGCTGCCTGCCAATGCTGACGGTAGGTCAGCTGAAATTTCAGCCGCAGAGGAAGGAAACAGCATAGCACACCGAAAAATACAATATAAAGAAAAAGACTACTGTCCCAGTGCATAGCATCACCTCAACAGTAGTCTTTGTGTAAAAATGGAATTTTATACCCAATCCGTCAGCCTTCCTGGGAATCATTCCAAATATCTACAACCTTTTCCCATTCTTCATCGTCTTCAATATCGTAGAGTACTTCTTCGCCGTTTTCGTCTTCCACAATCTTCAAAATGATTGCTTCATCTTCCTCTGCATCTTCTTCCAGTGGAACCAAAACTGCATATTTGTTGCCGTCTACTTCTACCATATCAATCATCTGGAAAGGATGTTCCTGATCTTCTTCATCGATGAGAATCAACACATCATCCAGTTCTTCATCGGTCATCAAATTTTCATCTGCCATTCCCTGCACCTCCTTTTATTTATATGTTCTTTCTTTACAGTCTGTCCAAATAACTCTGCAATATAATCACAGCTGCCATTTTGTCCACAACTTTCTTCCGCTTGGCGCGGGACACATCCGCCTCCAGCAGCGCCCGTTCTGCACTCACTGTGGTCAGACGCTCGTCCACCCAGATGACTTCAATCGGGCGTTCTGCTGTCAGATCTGCTATGAATTGCTGTACCTCCTCGGCCTTAAAGCCCAGAGAGCCATTCATATTTTTGGGCAGTCCCACCACCAGCTGACTGACCTCATGGTCATCTATCAGCTGCCACAAGCCAGCGATATCTTTTTCCAACGTAGTCCGCTGAAAGGTCTCCAGTCCCTGCGCGGTAATCTTCAATGGATCGCTGAGCGCAACGCCGATGCGTTTCGTGCCCACGTCCAGTGCCATAATTCTCATCCAATATCTCCTGTTATTTATCCAGATAACTGCGAACCAGCACTTCCACCAGTTCGTCCCGGTCCAGTTTACGGATCAAGGCACGGGCATTTTTGTGACTTGTAATATAGGCAGGATCCCCAGAGAGAATATATCCTACAATCTGACTGATGGGGTCATATCCCTTTTCCACCAGCGCTCCATATACAGTGTTCAGGATCTCCTGCGTTGCATTTTCTTTTGTATTGTCTGCTCTGAAAAACATTGTGCTATCTAAATCCATGCCATGTCACTCCCTTTATTTTCTGGTAAAATTTTATTGTTCTATGATTGTTTCATTTTTCGTTTTGCACTACTGCAGCTGTTCCGCTACTAAAGCTTCGGCCATTGCCAGTGCATCTGCCAGCTTGCTGTAATCCTTGCCGCCGGCCTGCGCCATGTCCGGTCGGCCACCGCCACCGCCACCGGTCACCTTGGCGATGGCTTTGATGAGATTGCCAGCGTGAATGCCCCGCTTGGTCAAATCCTTTGTCGTTGCCACGATGAGGTTCACACCGTTTTCGCTTTTTGCGCCCAGCACCACAACACCGCTCTGCAGCTTGTCACGGAACAAATCGCTCATATCCCGCAGGCTGTTCATATCGGCTGCTTCCACTTCACAGGCCAATACCTTGATGCCCTGCACGTCCTTGGTCTGACTCAGCAGGCCGTCCACTTGATTTTTAGAAGCTGCAGCATGCAGCTGCGCGATTTCTTTCTCTAATTCTTTATTCTGCGCACCCAGCTGTTCTACCCTGCCGAGAATATCTTTTTCTGCGGACTTTAAGCTAGTACTCAGTGCGGCCACCAACTGCTCTTTTTGCAATGCATATTGATAAGCGCCCATACCGGTCACTGCCTCAATCCGGCGCACACCGGCTGCCACAGCGCCTTCGCTGACGATTTTAAACAGCCCGATCTGGCTGATATTGCTCACATGGGTGCCGCCGCATAATTCCATACTGTAGTCGCCGGCCTGCACGCAGCGCACAATATCGCCGTATTTTTCGCCGAACAAAGCGGTAAAGCCCATCTTTTTGGCTTCCTCGATGCCGGTTTCAAAGATGGTCACCGGAATGGCCTGCAAAATCACTTCGTTCACTTTTGCTTCCACCTGTGCCAGTTCTGCGGCAGTCACTGCAGACATATGGGAAAAGTCGAAACGCAGACGCTGTCCATCTACAGAGGAACCTGCCTGATGCACATGATCGCCCAGCACTTCCCGCAGCGCTTTGTGCAGCAAATGGGTTGCAGTGTGATTGCGCGCAGTGGCCTGCCGTGCGGCAGCATCTACCTGTGCCAGCACTGTTTCACCCATGTCAATGGTTCCTTGCACAACACCGTGATGCACATATTTGCCGTCAGGCATTTTTTCCGTGCGGTCCACAACGATTCTCCCTGCACCGCCGCTGATCACGCCCTGGTCGCCGACCTGTCCGCCGCTCATTGCATAAAACGGCGTAACCGGCAGCACTGCATACACTTCCTGCCCGTCCTCAGCCTGTGCGATTTTCTGCCCGTCAACAATCATGCCGCTCAGGGTTGTTTCTGTCTCCAATGTATCGTAACCCACAAATCGTGTTTTGTCCAGATCGCCCAGCTGTTCCTTCACAGTGAAGGCCAAATCCCAGGCGGTAATATCCTTTTTCGCCTTTTTGGACAGTTCCCGCTGGGCCTGCATGGCCTGCTCGAAGCCTTTCTCGTCCACGGTCATGCCTGCTTCCTCTGCCATATCCTGGGTCAAATCGATGGGGAAGCCATAGGTGTCATAGAACATAAAGGCAGTGGCGCCATCAATCTCCGTCTTGCCCTCACCCTTCAGGCGGGCAATATTGTCGTTGACAATGCGAATGCCGTCGCTCAAGGTCATCTGGAAACGTTCTTCCTCTGTCTTAATCACTTTTTCGATGAAGGACAATTTTTCAATCAGTTCTGGATAGTCCTCGCCCATCAATTCTGCCACTTTGGCGCTGAACTTGTACAGGAATGCGCCCTCTATGCCCAGAGATTTGCCGAAACGCACAGCACGGCGCAGAATACGGCGCAGCACATAGCCTCTACCCTCATTGCTGGGCAACACGCCGTCGCAGATCAGGAAGGTGCAGGAACGGGCATGGTCGGCAATTACCCGGAAGGGGAATCCCCGATGATCTTTATAGTAGGTCTGCCCTGAAATTTCTTCTACTTTTTCAATCAAAGGATAAATCAGGTCGGTATCATAGTTGCTGTCTACATTCTGCATCACAGAAGTAATCCGTTCCAGTCCCATGCCGGTGTCAATACTTGGACGGGGCAGCGGCGTCATCACGCCGTTCTCGTCGCGGTTGTACTGCATAAACACCAGGTTCCAGATTTCCAGCCAGCGGTCACAATCGCACACGCCCAGCGCACAGCCGTCAGGATGATTGCAGGCCTTATCCGCGCCACGGTCAATGTGAATCTCACTGCAGGGCCCGCAGGGACCCGTCTCGCCCATCTGCCAGAAGTTGTCCTTTTCGCCCAGACGGATAATCCGTTCTTCCGGCACATCGGCAATCTCACGCCACAGGTCATGGGCTTCATCGTCATCCTTGTAGATGGTGATATAAAGCTGTTCTTTCGGTAATTTCAATTCCTCAGTCAGGAAGTTCCACGCATTGGTGATGGCTTCCCGTTTGAAATAATCGCCAAAGGAGAAGTTCCCCAGCATTTCAAAAAAGGTATGATGCCGCGCTGTACGGCCTACCGTATCCAAATCATTATGTTTCCCGCCGGCGCGCACACATTTCTGCGATGTGGTGGCTCTGGAATACTCCCGCTTTTCCAAGCCCAGGAACACATCCTTGAACTGATTCATCCCCGCATTGGTGAACAGCAATGTAGGATCATTATATGGCACCAGAGAGGAACTGGCCACATGGGTATGTCCCTTTGACTCAAAATATTTGATAAACATTTGTCTGATTTCTTTACCTGTTAACATTCTGTTTGCCCCTTCCTGCAATTACACTTGCTATGGCTTCACCCATATTCATATGTATCTTTTTATTATGGATTTTCAACGATTTTTTGTCAACCTATTTGCGCAAAAAAACAGCTGCCATTACAATATTTTTGCTGTTTCCTCCCGCCCCAACTGTTTCCCGCCAAAGGACGTTTCTGTGCACGCGCTTTCACTTTCCATACCGCTGCGCAAAAAACACCAGCAGCACAGGAGCCATGCCGTTGATGCTTTTATTGGATACAAATCGCCACCTCAAGCTGATGTTACTTATTGTATGTAGATTTATTGTATTCAATTATATTATACTAAAAACAATGGAGGATTGTGACTATGGATATTGTGAAAGTTTTTGGATCTAACTTAAAAAAATATCGAACCGCAATGGGAATCTCCCAAGAAGCATTTGCCAATAAATGTGGTATGCACCGCACGTACATTAGTGCCATTGAATGTTATCGCAGAAGCATATCCCTTGAAAATATTCAGCGAATTGCGGATGCACTCGAAATTGAAACATACAAACTTTTTTTGGAGGAATAAATAAATGCCTACATATTCTATTGATTACAAACTGCCTGTTGGTAATCGCTCCCAAATGAGGCAAGCTCTTATATCGTGCTTTCTGAATGAAGCTCCCGGCACTGGCAGAGACAACAATGCTTCTCGGTATCAGTACAACGTCGAAGCATATGGGGGTTACGGCATCTATCTCAAACGCCCAACACAGCTTAATAAAGGCTTTGACTTTACCGTCAATGTTGAGGGGATGTATTTTAAGAAGAATAAACGATACAGCAATCCCAGTCATCAGGATATTCTCGATGCGTTGAGCTATTGCTTGCATACATATCCCGATGAATATGATGCAGTCCGGAAAACAATTATAGATATCTATAACTGTACTGATGCTGACCTGTCGCAAATCAACGCATATTTTTGCGATTACGAAGGAACAGAGCATCCTATTCAGGTAATCCTGTTAGCAATCAAATGGCTATTTATGGAACAGGATTGTGCTTACTGGAATTACTCTGGGCGCAGAATGCTATTTGAAAGGCTTAATGAATGTGGCTTAGTATGAGCATCACTTTCTAAACACAAACAAATACTCGTGAGCAATCAGCAAAAAGTTATACTTCACGCTATTTGTTTTCCAATAACCAGTAGCTTTGCAATTATGCTGCTCTTTGATTATAAGTTCTTTTAACTTAAAACCAGCATCTTCAAAGATTCGCATAACTTCAAAAGACATCGGTATCATATGTCCTTTTTGACGCGTATCGCCCATAAGCACTGCACAAAACTTGTCCTTTTTCAACACACGGTAGCTCTCCGCAGCTGCCTTTTTCATTTTTTCCAGAAAATCCTTAACTTTTAAGCGAGATAAATCTTCTGGAATATCCTCACTGTATTGAATAATATTCGCATATGGAGGATGGGTACATATCAAATCAATGCTTTCATCCTGAATGAAATCCAGATTTCTGGCATCGCCTTTGTGGATATAAACCTTGCCGTCAGCACCTTCGTGTTCAAAATTCACCTTATCTCTGCATCGTTCAAGAGCCACGTCATTTACATCAACGCCGATAATATCCCTATTAAGCAATTTTGCCTCAACAAGGGTAGTACCACCGCCGGCAAATTGATCAAGAAGTAAGTCTCCTTCTTGTGAATAACGGAGTATGATATTCCTTGGAATATACGGCGACCAATTACCACGCCATTTTGCATCATGCGTTGCCCAATCGCCACGTTTAGGAAATGACCAGTGCGTAGTCATTTCCAACTCAAAATCTTCAGGTTCCCATTTTTTTATTTTCTTTGCCATTATTTAAAAACCTCTGTAATGATACCATTTTCCATGTCATTGATGTTATAAAGGTGTTCCATCGCATCAAAAGTCTCTTCTAAATTATTCCGAGCGTCCAACCACCCTTTTCCATCAGTAAACCATGCAAATGTAAAGTTGTTAATTTCCTGTGCTTCTTGTGAAATCTGTTTATAACTTCGTGCTGTTTCATTTAACTTTGACCCACTGCTCGCATAAAAATTTGTTTCTATCCCATAAACAACATGTTCTGTTTTAATTACAAAATCAAAACGCTTAACAGTTTTTCCCTTATTGGAAATTGCAGATAAATCAAGATGAAACTTCTTTTCAATGTCCTTAATTTTCATCTCCTTAAAATAACTTTCATCTTTGATAAATCCGGCTTTTTTAATAAAGCTCTCTACCAAGTCCTCCATCAAATGGCCGCCACGGTTTTTGCGTCCATTGGAATCCAAACCCGTTTCAATGCCGGTAACATAGTCGACAAGATTGTTGATGATGTGATTTTCCAGCAAATCAAACAGTCCTGTATGCTCCATAAAATAGGAATAGCATTCATAATGAGCCTGACTGTTTGGCGGGTATTTTTCAAAGTCAAAGTGATACAAATAACCGCCATTTTCGTCCTGACAGTATATTTCATTTGCTCTGACTGCCAAGAGTAAAGGGATACACTTCAAAACTTCGGGATATTTTTTAATCAGTTCCTTGAAGTCCTTTTTTATATTCCTGGAGCCAATAAGGGAATTGAGAATATTCAGCTCAATCCTTATGCCATCGACATTGCGATGGACTTTTGCAAAATCAATGTAATAGCCATAATCTGCAATGCTATCACGGAAACTGGACAGCCAACTGTTAAAATCTCTATTCATATCAAATCTCCTTAAACTCAACTGTAAAATTACCGTCAGATTCTATATGCCATACCGCCTTTTTAGAAACAAAAACTCCATCATCTTGTCTTAATCCAAATTTTCTATATACCTTAGATATACCTCCTACATATCGGCCTTGCGCATCTATATTGTACTCTTCATATGTAAGGCCAGCAAAGTTTATCTTGATGGACGATGCTCCTTCAGGTAGAACATCTTTAATTGCACGAGGCAGAACTAAAATATAAGCTCTAATATCATTTTCAGTTACAATTCTCTCTACTGTGGACAATTGTTCCGAAAGCACTAATGCTCCATCCTTCATCATATTATCAAGAGCAACCTTGCTAAAAACCGGCTTAAAAGTAAAACCAATTTCTTTTTCAATACACGTACTAACCAGTTCTTTTCCGTCAACGACAATTATTGGTCTACTTGTATCTGTCTCTTGCGCTTCAATTTTTGACTTATCTGACACTTTACCAGTGGTAATAAACATGCCAATACCACTTCTAAAAGATCCTCTTAATGCACGAATTTTCTCTGGTGATACTGTACTTGTAGGCGCATATCTTTTTGCTTGAATGTAAACAGGTTCATCAACCGCATTTGATAAATCGCCGATGCCTTTTCTTATTGCGGTTAAGTCAATTCCACCATCACCAGATTTTTTTGTCACAAAAACCTCTTCTAACCCTATTTTTTCTAAAATAAACCTTTAAGAATTCTTCAAATTTATAGCCATTTTCAAAGTAGTTGTAAAACTCGTCAAGTATATCGTTGTACTCATCAATTGATAATTCAATATTTTTTCTCATAAAGTTTTCTCCATTAAAAATTCGATATAAGTAGTTCTGTAATTTTTCCCCTTGCTTCACTATTACGGTTTATCATACGGGTTGCTTCAACACGCTTGATTTTATGAGACGAGTAGATATTATCAAAAAACTCATCTTCTGCATTTGTGTTCTTCGGATCGGAATTGCTAATTACTATCTTTGCCCCTTTCTCATGCATTTCATCAACAAATTTTGCTAACCCAATCTGCGCTTCATCATTGAAAAGATTTTCGGTATATGCAGTAAAACTCGCAGTATCTGTAATAGGGCGATACGGAGGATCAAAATAAACAAAAGTGTTTTCGTCAATAAAATCTGCCGCCTCTCTGTAATCGCCACAGACAATTTCTACATTTTGGAGCTTTTCTGACACCGCTCGTAGATTTGCTTCATCGCAAATTATCGGATTTTTATATGCCCCCATTGGTACATTGAACAAGCCTTTCCTATTGACACGATACAATCCATTAAAACAGGTTTTATTAAGAAAAATCATAAGTGCTGCTTTTTCTATTTTGTCACTTTCATTGCCTTTTACCTTTAAAGCATTAAAGCGTTCTCGTTTTGCCATATAGTAAGCCTTGCGGTGTTCAGTATCCATCGGCTGGAATTCACTTTGCATATTCGCCAGCAATGAAACCAATTCCTCTACATCATCTCTGATAATGTGATATGCATTTATAAGTTCGGCGTTAGTATCGCTGATGTACGCCTCTTCTAAACTGTATTTACTTAAAATATCAAATAAGACTGCGCCACCGCCAACAAAGGGCTCCGCATACTTGATGGTTTTCCCATCCTCAAAAGGATAATATTTTTCAATTTCGGATAAGAGCTGTCCTTTCCCGCCAGCCCATTTTAAAAATGGTTTCACTTTTTTACCGTCATTATGTGAATAACGGGTACTTCTTGCATCGACAGGTTTTTTTGCCGTAATCGGTATAATCCACATATTTCCAACCATTGCAGCATCACTTATTCTATTTTCAGAACAGAGAATCGCAACACGTCTTTGTGAAATTCCCCATTTATTAGCAGCTTCTCTTGCAGACATAAATTTCATTATAACACCTCCATCTATAACTAGTAGCCATTATATTCTAAATCTAGAATAATGGCAATATTGCTTTTCTTAATTTATGTAAATATATTTCATTTTTCTTCAATATAAAAAATCGATGTGCTCAAAATGAACACATCAATTCAGTTCAACTATATTACTCTTTATTTCATCATCACTTAAATGACTATAAGCCTCGCTTCATGTCCTTCAAACCTTCTGCAATTTACTATCCCACTTATACGCCCATCTATATCGGGCTTTTACTGCCTAGATATCTAAGGCAGCATGGTATCCCTGATAGACGGCAGCGGTAATATTAGACACCTTGCTACAATCGCCGATCACTGCCACATAGGGCGCACTGTCCCGCAGCGCGTCTGCCACTGCTCTGTTGGGTTTCTGTCCCAAAGCGCAGATCACTGTGGTACCAGCGACGAAAACTTCCTTGCCGTCGGCATCCACACATTGCACGCCATCGGCAGTGATTTGCTTGCCGGTGTGCTCTGTATATACCTGAATTTTTTGCGCTGCAATTTCTTTCAACAACAACGGGCGGTGCCGAATGTTGGCATCGGGAGCCAGCTCGCTGCGCATCTCAACCAGTGCCACCTGCTTGCCCTCCCTTGCCAGATGGATGGCTGTCTCGCAGCCGGCCAACCCGCCGCCCAGCACAATGACAGTATCGCCAACCTGTTCCTTCTGCCGATAGTAATTGTTCACCAAAATGACATTGTCATTTTGCAAACCAAGAATGGGCGGCTGTACAGGCAAAGAACCCACAGCGACAATCAAAGCGTCAGGCTGCAAGGTTTCTACCAGTTCAGGTGTGACCTCTGTATTCAGACGAAGCTCCGCACCGGCATCCTGCGCCAATTTGGCCAAGGTGTTGCCCAGCTGATACATCTCATATTTAAAGGGGATGGCCTGTTCCTCCCGCAAAATGCCGCCAAAAGCATCGGATTTTTCGCAGAGCAGCACCTCATGTCCCCGCTGCGCCGCTGTCTGCGCGGCCTTCAAACCGCCGGGGCCACCGCCTGCGATCAGCACCTTTTTCCGTTGGGCTGCGGGAACCACTTCTGTACCGTCCATTTCCCGGCCAATAAGCGGATTGACAGCACAGCGGCGGGTGGAAGTCATGCCGCGCTCTGCCATGCAGGTAAAGCAGCGCAGACAATGGACAATGTCCTCCTCCCGATTGGCCATGACCTTGCGGGGCAACTCATGATCGGCCAACAACGCACGTCCCATATAGATCAAATCGGCCTGACCGGAGGCGATGATTTTTTCCATCTGCGCGGGATCATTCAACCCGCCCAGCGTAGCAACCGGCACTGCCACGTGTTTTTTGATTTCCGCAGCCAGATAGACATTGACACCATGAGGCAAAAACATGGACGGATGGGTCCGGCCAAATCCCTGCTGATACGTGCCGGCAGAAACATGCAGAATATCCACATAAGGCTCCAACAGTTGAGCAATCTGGACGCCCTCCTCCAGTGTATAACCTCCGTCAAAAAATTCATCGCCGCTCATGCGGAATTCAATCGGAAAGCCGGAGCCTACCGCTTTGCGCACAGCGGTCAGCACTTCCTGCGCCAGACGGACACGATTTTCCAGGCTGCCGCCATAAGCGTCCGTGCGGTGATTAAAATAGGGAGACAAAAACTGATTGAGGAGCCAGCCGTGGCCGCCGTGCACCATAATCATCTCAAAACCGCAGCGTTTCGCCAACGCAGCCACATCGGCGTAGGCCTGTATGATCTCCTGCAGCATATCCACAGTGAGCGCCTTCACCGGACGGCCATCGGGACGGGTCCCTTCAGATGGCCCCCACTGGCAAATGGAGGACTTTTTATCTTTATCCTGCATATAGGTACCAGCGTACTGACCGGAATGGGATAACTCCACGCTGGGAATGGCGCCGTGACGGCGAATGGCATCAGCTGTAAGGGTAAAGCTGGGAATGGAGCCTGGCACAGTGGTGTTCAGATGATAAGCGTGGGAGCCGTCCGTGGCAGGATGCACCATCACCTCCGACACCGTCACATTGGCCGCGCCGCCTTTAGCCCGCAATTCATAAAAGGCACGGGAGCTGCGTCCAATACAGCAATCGGCAGTGATTTCCGCACCGCTCATGGGCGCAGAGCACATACGATTGCGAAAGGTTACATTGCCAACAGTCAACGGACTGCAAAGATTGGGAAAATTACGTTGCATAACAATCGCCTCATTTCAAAAAATAGATTCTCTGCAATCAGCGTACCACATTCAAAAAGCAGTGACAATATTCAAACAATTTATAACGGGTTATATAGCCGTACCTATTTTCAATGGATATCATGAGCAAAATAGATGGCTGTTTCATTGGGCGATTCATGCATATGTAAAAAAACATCAACCCGGCAAAATGCTGCTGATAAAAAAGGAAAAATCCGCTATAACGAAGACAGTAGCTCCTGCAACATCGTTTTTGTTTGCTACCGCTTTGATTTTTGCTACCCTTTGGTATTCAAACTCCCCTCAGCGCGTATTTCTGCACTGAAAGCCTTGCCAAAGTAGGTCCCCGAATGAAAAGGAAAACGTTTGCATTCTTTTGATGCAAAGTGATAGCTAAAAAACAACAAAATGCATAAAAAAATCGTTCCCCTCTGTTGAAAAAATTCTCCTTGCAGACAAGAACGATCCTTGTTTTAAATCAAATATTTAAAATTGAGAAGGATGCTTCGTATCCTCAAAGTATTCACAATCATCAGAAACATCTGGACAAACAACAGGTGCTCTAAAACTATACGTCGGTTTATTGAAGTTTTTGGTAAGAACTAATGCAATCATACAAATAATACTTGTCCCTAAACAGTATATAAGCAACATCGTTGCACTCAGATGTCCTAGACAGAATTCAATAATCGCTGGTGCGATAAGATAGTCAAACACCATTATAATATTCATGGAACCCATTTCAGTGGCAGCAGTTGTCCGTAATGAAGGATCGACAATACGAATCAAAGCAACACCACTGGGACAGGTTCCGGTTAAACATCCCCACAACCCTAATGTACGCTCAAAATCGCAAGTACCACCAAGGCGGGAACCGAAAAACAGTGCAAAGCCTAGAGTTACAATACCAACAACAACGCACATTACAATAATTGGAATTAGCCATTTGCCAATGATGGATAACTGTACAGCCATAAAAGCGCCTAAAATAACATAGTCTGTCGTAAAACCTGTGATTCTGGCTTGAAGCGCATCGTCATGATATTGTTTCAGATTTAATTTCCCCATGACCCATTTTACACCATAAGCTACAAACAAACCGATAAAGAATGTCATGGAACCCATTGTCTGAATAAAGGTATTAGGAACGGCTTGAATAAGATCCTGAATAAAGATAGCAATTACGTAGCATAAGCCCACCAAGGCAACATGAAAAGCTAATACATCAACACTCCCATTATATGTTGTAATTTTACCGCAGTTTTCTGTTTGCTGCTCTGGAGGATAAAGACCCTTTAACACGGCGGGACTAATCTTTTCAGGATGTGAAACTAAATTTTTCTTTAAACCGATTTTTGCAAGAGGAACACCAACCAGGAAAGCAAACAAGAAACCAATTACAGCATAAGTAATTGCTACTTGAGCTGCCCCTTCCATGACGCCTCCAGCTTCAATTTGTGCCCCGAATGTCGCAGATTGTCCGGGACCTTGACAAAATGCAAAAGGTATCATCAAACCGTATTTGGCATCCATCCCAAACGGTGTGCCAACTAATAAAATAACAATAAAACCAATGAGAGGCGTTAGACCATATAAAATATCCCAAAGCAGCCCCATTCCAATGGAACCTTTTAATACTTGTTTAGCCGTATCATCAGAGGATTTTCCTTCCTCGTTAGGAAGACCGGTTAAACCAATAGAAATGAAGGACAAGGTAAAAAAGAATCCCACAATTTCGCTGCACATTGCGGCATCGGCTCCCAATTTCGTTAAAATTCCAAGATTCATTAGAATAAATCCAATAATGCCACCAATTACGCTTGCTGGCATTAAAATATTTGATAAAAGTGGAATTTTAGCACGGCAGACCATACCAACCAATAACATGACACCAATCCAAGAAAAAGTCATCATCACATTCATAAAGATTCCTTCTTTCATAAAATAATTTCTATTATTAGAATACAATAAAAGGAAAATAAAGACAAATATATATTTTTCAAAATAATTTGCTATTTTGTTTACCAGATATTATAATTCAGAATGGATTTCTAATTCTAAAGGAGGTTAAAAATATGTTATTGTCGCAATTAAATTATTTTCGAGTGGCAGCACGACAAGAACACATTAGTCGTGCTGCAGAAGAACTTCATATAGCACAGCCAGCACTCAGCGTTACTATCCGCAAGATAGAAGAGGAATTAGGTGTTCCTCTATTTGAACGAAATGGCCGTCATATTGAATTAAATGAAAATGGAAAGGCACTGTTTATGTATGTGGATTATATATTCGAACAATTGACAGAAATGGAGATTGCATTAACAAAAACAAGAGAAATTTTAGAGAACGAATTTACACTCGCGGTAAGTAATAGTACATTCCTAAATGGTTGGCTACAGCAATTCATACTACAAAACCCCGAAATCCACTTGCGTCAAAAGATGCTGAGTGAAGAACAAATGATAATTGCTCTGATGGACGGAAGTATTGATGTGGCCTTAAGTGAGTTTGGCGATATCCCACCAGAAATAATTCGCAAAGATATTGTGGAAGATGAATATGTGATTACAATTCCTATAGAACACCCTTTAGCAAAAAAAGAAAAGATTTATTTTGAGGATATCCGCCACGAAGATATTATAGCATTATCTTCAAATGCGATTGTCAAAATTGCGGACCGGATTTTTTCTCAAAAAGACTGTAAGCCCAATATTGTCTTTGAGGGCAACCAAAGAATGATGGCTAAAATGGTGCGTTCTAATAGAGGGTTGTTGTTTGATTCACGACAAATGGTATACATGAATTATTTACGTTTCAAAGAACATACCACAGGGACAAAAGATTCCTACCATGTTGTCGTACAGACAATTGCAGATTTAAATTGCCGATGCCATTTGTCACTATGTTGGAAAAAATCTGGCGCATTATCTATAGCAGCACAAAAATTTATTCAGACGATGGAACGAGATTATCCCAACTATACAATGGACAAAGAATATCGAGAGAAAAAAGCAGTATATCTGATGATCGGCTGACGAATTTATGTTTAAAATAGGAGGAAAACATGACATTATTACAACTGGAATATTTTCAAGAGGTTGTAAAATCCGGCTCTATTGCAAAAGCTGCTGAAATATTGGGGATCTCACGCTCTGCTTTGAGCATTACACTAGAACGCTTAGAAACGGATTTAGGGTATCCTTTGTTTGAACGAAAAAATAAAGATATTGTAATCACACCTTATGGACAAAAAGTACTTCATTATAGCTATAAAATCCTGCATACCATGGAAGATATTCAGCAGGACTTTTTAGAACGAAGAGGCATGGAAAATAAGAAAAAAATTACAGTTGGCGTAACTGATAATAATTACTATGGGGACTGGGTATTGGATTTACTAGAACAATATCCCGAATTAAAACTAAATTTGCGTCATATGTCTCGTGAGGAAATTTACGATAATTTATTAACGGGAAATTTAGATTTTGGAATTTCCAATAGTGTAGAATACCGTAATCAATTGGATTCACAGCTTTTGTTTTGTCAACCATATCAATTGTTGGTATTGCGTGATCATCCATTGGCCCTCAAAAAATCAATTACAATAGAAGAATTAGCGAAAGAGCCATTAATTTCTTTACCACCATCTCATAAGGACCGTATGATAGATACACTTTGCCTGGACATACATTTTCAACCCAATATTGTTTTTGAGGGAGATTCAGATATTATGGAAGAAATGTTCCATTCTGGGATAGGCAGTATTTTAACTTGTGCACATAATCGAAATCAATGGATGAAATTAGGTGATGCCAACTATACAGTTTTAGATATTGAGGGCGTCACTGCGCGATATGAAATGCATTTAATATGGTCAAAGTTTAGGTATTTATCAAAATGTGCTCGAATCTTTAAAAACTACGTACTTAACTACTATCATGTTTAAAACGATATCAAACTCGTTTATATTTTGTAGTAAAAAACAAAGCAACATTGCTTTATAAAGATATATTTGATATTTTGAAATAGTATTGTCATAATAAATAACACAGGATAAATAATACTAAATAACAGAAGAAAGGATAGATCATGGTGGAACAGCTTTTTTATAATGGCGATATTATTACAATGGAAAATTTTGATGATGCTCCCGAAGCAGTATTGGTACGAGATGGCAATATTATTGCAGTTGGTACATTAAAAGATTTAAAAGCATTAACAACCCCAGAATGTCAAGCCATATCTTTACAGGGAAAAACCTTGCTTCCTGCCTTTATTGACGCCCATGGACATTTAAGTTTGACGACGAGATATATAAGCATGGCAGATTTATCGACAGCAGAAAGTTTTGATGATATTCTTCATTTATTGAAAGAATTCCGAAAGCAGCATAATTTAACACATGGAGAATATATATTTGGCTACTCTTATGACCACAACTTCCTACGAGAACATGCCCATCCGACAAGGGATATTTTGGATCAGGTTTCGTCTGAAGTACCAGTAGTGATATGGCATACATCCATCCACATGGCTGTAGCGAATACAAAAGCACTGGAACTGATGAAGATTGATGCGGATAGCCCAGACCCCAAAGGTGGAATCATTGGTCGGTATATAAATAGTAATATTCCAAACGGTTATCTTGAAGAAACTGCAATCAATCCAGTTTATGCCTTACAGGCAAATATTACGATGGATTTTGAAAAACAACTATATGAAGCGCAAATGGAGTATATTAGAAATGGTATTACAACAGTCCAAGATGGGGAAGTAGATTATAAGACTGTACGTTTATTTCGTAAAATGTCAGAAAGGGGAAAACTCTTGCTAGATGTAGTAGCCTATCCCTGTTTTGACTCAGGCTGTGGTTTGGGCAATGTAATGGAAGAAAATAAGGACTGTATAAAACAATATAAAAATCATTATAAAATTGGAGGATACAAGACTTTATTGGACGGTTCCCCACAGTGCAAATCAGCCTGGATGCGCGAACCATATGACAATTCCGGCGATTATCGCGGATATCCGTGGTTGAGCGACGAAGTCCTTGCGCAACATATAAAACTTGCGATAGAAGAAAACCAGCAAATTTTAGCGCATTGCAACGGCGATGCTGCAGCAGATCAATATTTGCACATTTATCAAAAAGTATTACAGGAAAGCAATAATCCAAACAAATTTCATTTACGCCCAGTAATGGTTCATTGTCAAACTGTGCGAGAAGACCAGTTAGACCTTATGAAAAAATTGCAAATGATACCATCATTTTTTGTAGCGCATGTAAACTATTGGGGAGATATTCATCTCAAAAATTTAGGACAGACAAGAGGGCAACGAATCAGCCCTGTTCATTCGGCTTTGGATAGAGAGTTGATGTATAATTTTCATACTGACACGCCTGTAATCCAGCCCAATATTTTTCATACGCTATGGACTGCTGTAAATCGCGTTACAAGAGGCGGTATACTTTGTGGAGCTAAACAACGCATTACTGTTTACGATGCCTTAAAAGCAGTAACAATTCATGCAGCTTATGCATATTTTGAGGAACAAAGCAAAGGGAGTATTAAACCAGGAAAGCGAGCAGATTTGATTATCACAGATAAAAACCCATTGAAAGTAGAGGTGATAGACTTAAAAAATATACAAGTGATGGCTACCTACAAAGATGGAGAACTTTTATTTAAACTATAGTTTTCAAAATGTTTGAAGTCTTGCTTTTCATGCAATCCCCAGATAACAGTTTATCAGTACAGCTCTGTAACTATTGGCCTTTTTGATGTTGAAACAAAAACACAATTGAACGAGAAAGGAGCTTGCTCATGCATTTAGAATCTTTTTCACTGCCATCTCCTGCCTGGGAAGAAAACTATCTGGCTCCCGATGTCAATCCAGAAATGAAGCGCACATGCTACACGTCTTACTATCCATTCAGGATTTTCCCGGAGAAACAGCTGACAGAGCTGCATTTTGCACCGGTGACGTTCCTCTACGGCGGAAACGGCTCCGGCAAAACGACGCTGCTGAACCTCATTGCAGAGCGCTTACGCATCAAGCGGGGCACCTATTTTAACCGCAGCAGCTTTTTCGCCGACTATGTGGCACAATGCGGCTATGTAGCGCCCAGATTTCTCACTCCCATTGCCGATGCCAGCCGAATGATTACCAGCGACGACGTATTCGATTATCTCTTGGATACACGTTGTCTGAATGAACAGGTAGATTTACGGCGGGAGGATTTATTGGCCGAATATACCGAAGAAAAGTATGCGACCTTCCGCATGACTTCTCTGGAAGATTATGAAAAGCTGAAACGGAACAATGAGGCAAAACGTTGGACAGGCTCCAAATACGTGAAAAAACACGTGATGCCGAATGTGCGGGCGCAATCCAACGGGGAAAGTGCCTTTCGCTTTTTTACAGAGCACATCAAAGAACATGCGCTGTATCTGCTGGACGAACCGGAGAACAGTCTGGCCGCTGACTTGCAGCTGCAGCTAAGCCAGTTTATCGCCGATACCGCCCGCTTTTATCACTGCCAGTTCATCATCGCCACCCATTCGCCCTTTTTGCTGGCCATGGAGCATTGCCGCATCTATGATTTGGACACGATTCCCGTGACAGTGAAGCCCTGGACAGCACTAAAGCACGTGCGGACTTATTTTGAATTTTTTGAACAGCATCGTGAGGAATTTTAGACAGCAGCTGTTTTCCAACTTGCATCACAAGGTACTCTCTACCCTTTTATGGTTTTCACTTTCTCCGCTATCTTTGCCAAAATTCTGCGCAGATTATTGGGCAGAACGGGCGAAGTGCAGCAAAAACAGAAAACATGGTTTTCATAGTAAACAATTACAAATTTACAGCAAGCCAACGGGAAATTTTTCAGAGATTGCAAAGCGTGTAAAGTGGAAGTCAAAAAATTTTCAAAAACATATTGACTTTTATCTATATGTATGTATAATGATGTATAGATAATTATCAATACGAGGTGATGAGTATGGAAATAAACGAAAAAAGAGCCGCGGCAATTTTTAAGGCTTTTTGTGATGAAAACCGTATCCGCATCCTAAAGCAGTTACGCACCGGTGAAAAATGTGCCTGTGTGTTATTGGACAATTTGCAGATCACACAGCCCACGCTCTCCCACCACATGAAAATATTGTGCGACGCCGATATTGTAATCAGTCGGAAAGAGGGAAAATGGATTCATTATTCTCTATCCCAAAGCGGTGGGGAATATGCCGTAGCGTGCCTAAAGGCATTGACGGATACAACTCTTTCAAACGACCAATAACCGTGTTTTGAAAAGTATCCTATACTTTTCACACGGCTTTTTTAAAGTCTATCATATAGATAAATTTCAATATATCAATTCAAGGAGGATTCATTTTATGGATGCACTAAAAACAGGCTGGGACTTTTTTCAGAATGAGATTCTCGGCATGCAATGGTTAAGCCGCCTCACCGGCAATCTGCTTACTGCCTGCGGCCTAGACATCAATGGCAAACTTGGCGGCAGTATCTGTTTTTTCCTTTACGACACGATTAAAATCATGCTCCTTCTGGGCGTTTTGATTTTGCTGATCTCATACATTCAGAGCTACTTTCCGCCGGAACGAACCAAAAAAATTCTCGGAAGATTCCACGGTATGGGAGCCAACATCATCGCTGCACTCCTTGGGACTGTGACGCCCTTCTGCTCCTGTTCCTCGATTCCGTTGTTTATCGGTTTCACCAGCGCGGGTCTGCCGTTAGGTGTGACATTTTCTTTTCTGATTTCTTCTCCTATGGTGGATCTCGGCTCCCTTGTCCTGCTAATGAGTATCTTTGGCTGGAAAGTTGCTGTTACCTACGTCATATTAGGACTGGTCATTGCTGTGATTGGCGGTACTGTGATCGAGAAGCTGCATCTTGACAACGATGTAGAGGAATTTATACGCAGTGGCAGCTCTCTCGATACCCCACAAGAGGAACTCTATTTCCAGGATCGCATGAACTACGCATGGGAACAAGTCGTATCCACGGCAAAAAAAGTTGCCCCATATGTATTAATCGGTGTTGCCATCGGCGCATTTATCCATAACTGGATACCCGAACATCTTATTGTAAGCGCACTGGGAACCGGCAATCCCTTTGGTGTTATCATCGCAACCGTGGCTGGTATTCCCATGTACGCAGATATTTTCGGCACCATTCCCATCGCCGAAGCACTATTGGCAAAAGGCGCACAGCTTGGAGTCGTCCTCTCTTTTATGATGGGCGTAACGACGTTGTCCTTGCCATCCATGATTATGCTGCGCAAAGCTGTAAAACCCAGACTGCTTGCCGTGTTTATCACAATCTGCGCAGTGGGCATTATGCTTGTTGGCTATTTCTTCAATGCAATACAGTTTTTACTTGTGTAAACTGCCTGAAGAAATTAAAAATAACTCAAACGGAGGTAATGAATGATGGTATTGTTTGGAAGGAAAAAAGAAGAAAAGAAAGCTCTGGCCTGCGCCTGCAGCGCTGCTTATTCGGCATGTGAAACAGTGGAAATTGCAAGTGATTGCTGCGCGCAAACACAAGAGGGCATCTACTGCATAAAAGTTTTAGGTTCGGGTTGCGCATCCTGTCACGCACAATATGAAAACGCCAAGAAAGCCGTTGAAAAACTGAAACTTCCGGTAGAAGTCGAATATATAACGGACCTGCAGCAAGTGATGAAATACGGTGTGATGCATATGCCAGCACTTGTCGTAAATGAAAAAGTCCTATCCATGGGCAAAATCTTAAAACCCGCAGATGTCGAAGCGCTGCTGCGCAAATTCACCTGAGTTTGCACATACGCCAGCCTTTTTCTCATTCCGCACCGCAAAGCACTCGCTACCGCCTTGTGTTTTCCTTCTCTCGCTATCTTTGCCAACATTCTGCGTCAATATAGACTAACGGCGTAGGCTGTCTTTAGGCTATGGACATAGTCCATAAAGCCAAAGACAAGCAAGTCGGTGTCCATATTGGCAGAATAGGCAAAGGATAGCAAATAAAATCAAAGTGTAGCAAAAAAGAAAAAGATGCCCGAAATATTCGAGCATCTCTCTTCCTATCTATTCAGAGAATCGTCACCTGATTCCCTTTTCTCATTAATAATTTTCTGCCTTTACTCGGAAATAAGACTGCGGATGGGCGCACACCGGGCATACCTCCGGCGCTTCATCGCCTTCATATACATGGCCGCAATTGCCACACTGCCATTTTACCTTACCTTTTCCCTTAAACACTTTGTCCTCTTTGATATTTTCCAGCAATTTCAGATAACGTTCCTCATGCTCTTTTTCAATGGCAGCCACGCCTTCAAATAAGGCTGCAATCTGCGCAAAGCCTTCTTCCTTGGCCACCTTGGCAAACTCCGCATACATCTGAGTCCATTCTTCATTTTCACCGGCTGCAGCTGCTGCCAGATTTTCCACAGTGCCGGCAACTGCGCCGCCGCTTAACAGCTTAAACCACATCTTGGCATGTTCTTTTTCGTTTGCTGCGGTTTCCTCAAAAATTTCCGCAATCTGCACATACCCGTCCTTTTTCGCCTGCGAGGCAAAATAGGTATACTTATTGCGTGCCATGGATTCTCCTGCGAATGCTGTCATCAAATTCTGCTCTGTTTTACTTCCCTTTAATTCTGACATAAAATCCCTCCTGAAATGAAATGACTCTAAAACTATCTATAAGCTATTTACCTACTTTTCTCCGAGCCTAAACAAATTTTCCGCAAACTTTATCGTCCTTTGCCCACAGCATCAGGAAAATTTCGTCGTCCATTTTTCACAGTCCCAAACCTCTGTCACCACATCCCGGTAAAATTCCGGCTCGTGACAAATCAGGAGCACAGTGCCCTTATATTCCTGCAGCGCTCGTTTCAGCTCCTCTTTGGCGTCTACATCCAAGTGATTGGTCGGTTCGTCCAGCACCAATACATTAGTCTCCCGATTCATCAGCTTGCACAGACGCACCTTGGCTTTCTCACCACCGCTCAGCACCTGAATTTTGCTCTCGATATGCTTTGTTGTCAGTCCGCAGCGCGCCAAAGCCGCCCGTACCTCCTGCTGGGTAAAATGAGGAAATGCATTCCACACCTCTTCCAGACAAGTATGGTCTGTAGGTTTGGTTTCCTGCTCAAAATAGCCAATCTCCAAGTTCTGCCCCTTAAAGACTTCCCCCTTCAGCGAGGGAATTTCGCCCAGCAGACTGCGCAGCAGCGTCGTTTTGCCGATTCCGTTGGCTCCCACCAGAGCCACCTTCTGTCCCCGCTCCAAGAGCAAATCCAACGGCTTGGACAGCGGTTTGTCATAGCCAATCACCAGTCCCTTGGTCTCAAAAATCAATTTGCTGGTGGTTTTCCCCATAATAAACTGAAACTGCGGCTTTGGTTTTTCCTGAGCCAGCTCAATCAATTCCATTTTATCCAGCTTCTTCTGTCGCGACATAGCCATATTGCGTGTAGCCACCCGCGCCTTATTGCGCGCCACAAAATCCTGCAGCTCGGCAATTTCCTGCTGCTGGGCGCGATAAGCCGCCTCCTGCTGCGCTTTCTTCACCTCATAAATACGACGGAAATTGTCATAATCACCCACATAACGTTCCAGCTTCTGGTTTTCCATGTGATAAATCAAATTAATCACGCTGTTCAAAAAAGGAATATCATGGGAGATCAGCACAAAGGCATTCTCATACTCCTGCAAATACCGTTTCAGCCAATTAATATGTGATTCATCCAAATAGTTTGTCGGCTCGTCCAGTAAAAGAATGTCCGGTTTTTCCAACAACAGCTTAGCCAGCAGAATTTTGGTGCGCTGGCCGCCGCTCAAATCCTCCACATCCCGGTCCAATCCAATGTCCAGCAGCCCCAAATGGTGCGCCACCTCGTCGATTTTGCTGTCAATGCTGTAGAAATCATGACTTTCCAGCATCTCCTGCAAATCGCCCACTTCATTCATCAATTCATCCAGCGCATCCCCTTCCAGCTCGCCCATTTTCATGTAGCTGTCCGTGATCTGCTGTTCAATATCATACAAAAACTGAAAGGCGCTCTGCAGCACATCGCGAATGGTCATACCCCGTTCCAGCACCGCATGCTGATCCAGATAGCCAACCCGCACCCGTTTGGCCCACTCAATTTTACCTGCATCAGGCATCAATTTTCCAGTAATAATATTGATAAAGGTTGATTTTCCCTCTCCATTTGCACCCACCAGGCCAATATGTTCGCCCTTCAGCAGACGAAAAGAAACATCATCGAAGATGGCTCTGTCTCCGAATCCATGGCTTAGATGTTCAACGGTTAAAATACTCATTCTGAAACTCCTTTTCTATTTTGGTACCTATAAGCTATCCAAGTCTACACGATGATTGTACTGGAAATTTGCCCGACACGCAAGCCCTTCCTGTCGCTCTTTTGCAACATGAACCATGCCGCATCATTTGAGCAGCACAACAGCGCTTATCCATTGACATTGCAGTAAAGCTCATAGCCGCCGCACAGGCTCTTGCATGTAAACCCATTCTGCATGAGAATCCGACAGCCAACATAACTGCGCAGACCGGCCAGACAGGTCACATAAATAGGCTTTGTGGCATCCAGCTTATCCAGATTATCCCGCAGACTGTCCAGCGGAATGTTGATAAAATTGGGAATATGACTCTTATTGTATTCCTTCACAGTGCGTACATCCAGCAGAGTCACCTTTTCCGGGTCAAGCCCTGCGATATCATGGTAATGGAAAATATCTACCTTTCCTGTCAAAATATTTTCCGCGGCCAGTCCGGCGATATTTACAGGGTCCTTGGCCGAAGAAAATGGCGGCGCATAGCACAATTCTAAATGCACCAAATCATACATGGTCATATTGGCGCGAATAGCGGTAGCCAACACATCGCACCGTTTGTCCACACCATCCTTGCCAACCAGCTGCGCGCCCAAAATGCGGCCCGTATCTTTAGTAAAAATAACCTTCATGCTGATCTCACAGGCATTGGGATAATACGAAGCATGGGATATGGGGAAAACAAACACTTTTTCATAGTCAAAACCCGCCGCCTTGGCAGCAGCTTCCGTCAAACCAGTGCCGGCTACTGTCTGCTCAAAGCATTTCAAAACAGCGGTCCCTTGGGTGCCACGATACACACTGTCCAGACCAGCAATATTGTCCGCCACAATGCGTCCCTGCCGGTTGGCCGGCCCAGCCAAAGGAATATGGGCCTTTAAGCCGCTAACGAAATGAGTCACCTCGATAGCGTCCCCCAACGCATAGATGTCGTCGTCGCTAGTGCGCAGATGCTCGTCCACCTGAATACAGCCCCGTTCCGATAGTGCCAGTTCAGCCTGACGGGCCAGCTGGCTTTCCGGTGCCACACCGATGGCCAAAACGAGTAAATCAGCACAATAGGTCTGTCCCTCAGCCGTGTGGACACACACAATGCTGCCCTGCTGCTCCACTGACGTTATCTTCTGATTAAAATACAAATGTACGCCCTGTTTTTTCAACTCCTTATGCACCAGACAGGCCATATCAAAGTCCAGCGTACTGCGCAGCACCTGTTCAGAGCGCTGTAGCAGCGTCACATCCATACCGGTGCGGCGCAGGTTTTCTATCATTTCCAAACCGATATAACCACCGCCAATCACTAGCGCAGACTTACACGAATGGGAAGTGATGTAGTCCTTGATTTTATACGTATCGGGAATATTGCGCAAGGTAAAAATGCGCTCGCTGTCTTTCGGTACGAAAGCCGGACGGATAGGCTCGGCGCCAGGAGATAAGACCAGCTTGTCATAAGATTCCTCATAGCTTTCTCCGGTGCGCAGATTCTTCACTGTCACAGTTTTCTCGGCAGGATGAATGGCCACTGCCTCAGAGAATACCCGCACCTCTACCCGAAACCGTGCGTCAAAGCTCTGGGGCGTCTGCAGCACCAAATACTCCTTCTTGGTAATCACATCGCCAATATAATAGGGCAAACCACAGTTGGCAAAAGAAATATATTCGCCCCGCTCCAAAATAATAATTTCCGCATGCTCGTCCAGACGGCGCAGACGGGCTGCCACCGAGGCGCCCCCAGCCACACCGCCAATAATCAAAGTTTTCATGGAAAAACCTCCGTTTTTGATTTTCCTGTCATAAAAACAACATAGAAAAGATATACTGAAACTATTTTAACAAAATTGCAGAAAAAAGCAAAGCTTAGAAAAGATAAATATGCAATTTGTATATGTAATCACAATAGAAAATGATTCCTTGAGTAAAAATTACAATTCTGAACATTTTTCAAAATTCATTTAATAATTTTGCGGTTGGCATTAAACAGCTATTTTTATCAAAAATTTTGAAAATTTTTCTTCCTATGAGGTGAGCTTGTACCTTTGAATTGCAGAAATTGTATGGTATAATGGTCCATAACGGTCCATTTTGTGGGATTTATACCCAAACCGGAATAAAAAAATAATTTCTTATATTAAAGGAGGAACAATCATGGCATTGGTAACAACCACTGAAATGTTCAAGAAGGCCTACGAGGGCGGATACGCAGTAGGCGCATTTAATGTAAACAATATGGAGCTGATTCAAGGTATCACCGAAGCAGCCGGTGAATTGAATTCTCCGCTGATTTTACAGGTATCTGCTGGCGCCAGAAAGTACGCCAATCACACCTATCTGGTAAAATTAGTAGAGGCAGCTCTAGCGGAGCAGAGCCATATCCCCATTGCATTGCATTTAGACCACGGCGCTGATTTTGAAATTTGTAAAGCCTGCATCGACGGCGGCTTTTCTTCTGTAATGATTGACGGCTCAAAACATTCTTTTGAAGAAAACATTACTCTGACCAAACAGGTAGTAGAATACGCCCATGCCCACAATGTTGTGGTAGAAGGTGAGTTAGGCCAGCTGGCAGGGATTGAAGATGATGTAAATGTAAGCAACGAAGACGCCAAATATACCCAGCCTGACCAGGTGGAAGAATTTGTGGAACGCACCGGTGTAGATTCTCTGGCTATTGCCATCGGTACCAGCCATGGCGCATTCAAATTCAAACCGGGTCAAAAACCTATGCTGCGTTTTGATATTTTGGAAGAAATCGAAAAACGTATCCCTGGATTTCCTATCGTACTGCACGGCGCGTCCAGTGTTTCGCAGGAATACGTAAAAATTATTCAGGCCAATGGCGGCAATCTGGCTGATGCCATCGGCATCCCAGAAGATATGCTGCGTCAGGCAGCCAAAAGCGCTGTCTGCAAAATCAACATCGACTCCGATTTGCGCCTGGCTATGACTGCCGGTGTGCGGGAAGTACTCTTTGCCAAGCCTGAAGTATTTGACCCTCGTGAATATCTCAAGGTGGGCCGCGCCAATGTAAAAGCTGTAGTTGCCCACAAAATCAAAAATGTGTTGGGTTCTGAAGGGAAAGCACTATAAAAAAGCGAATCAAATTTGTAAATCAATATGCGGAGGAAATAAATATGAAGTTATTTTTAGACACCGCCAACCAGACTGAAGTCGAAGCTGCTGTCAAAATGGGCGTGATTTGTGGTGTGACCACCAATCCCTCACTGGTAGCTAAAGAAGGCGGCGATTATATTCAGCGAGTAAAATACTTCTGCGATTTAGTAGGCGGCCCTATCAGCGTAGAGGTTCTTGCAAACGATGCTGAAGGCATGCTGCGTGAAGCACGGGAATTGGCCGCACTTCACGAAAACATTGTAATCAAACTGCCTATTACTGCCGAGAGTCTGGCTGTCATCAAACAGTTGAACGCTGAGGGCATCAAAACCAACGCTACTCTTTGCTTCTCTGCCAACCAGGCAATTTTAGCCGCACGGGCCGGCGCAACCTACGTGAGCCCTTTCGTCGGCCGCCTGAACGATATCGGTCAGGATGGCATGACCCTCATTGAGGAAATCCGCACCATTTACGACAATTTCGGCTATGAAACAGAGATTATCGTCGCCAGCGTGCGCAGTCCCCGTCAAGTAACAGACGCAGCGCTCATTGGTGCAGACATCGCTACCATCCCTTACAAAATTCTCATGCAAATGGTTGGCCATCCCCAAACCGACCTAGGCATCGCCAAGTTTGAAGCAGACTGGGCAAAACGGAACAGCTAAGCCCAAAAATTGAGAAGCCAACTTCCTGCTTTATGTTCTGCGTCAATATGAACAGCTGCACAGACTGCTCTTGAAGCGGGGAATGCAGTCCACAATGCAAAAGACAGTCAAGCAAGTGTCCATATTGGGCAGGACGGGCGAAGTGCAGCAAATAAAGTCAAAGTGGCAGCAAAAAAATATATAAATGAAAAATTGAAATGGAGGACACAATCACATCATGGATAGAAGTTTAGCAATTGAATTTGCCAGAGTCACAGAAGCAGCAGCAATCAACTGCGCCCACTGGATTGGCAAAGGTGAAAAAAATATGGCAGACGGTGCAGCGGTAGAAGCTATGCGCAAAATGTTTGACACAGTAGCTATCAGCGGTACTGTTGTTATCGGCGAAGGCGAAATGGACGAAGCACCTATGCTCTATATCGGTGAAAAAGTGGGCAAAGGCGGCGTTGAAGTAGATATCGCCGTGGATCCTCTGGAAGGCACCAATTTAACCGCAAAAAATATGAACGGCGCCATTGCAGTTATGGCCATTGCAGAAAAAGGCGGCCTGCTCCACGCGCCGGATATGTATATGGACAAGATTGTCGTAGGCCCAAAAGCCAAAGGCGCCATTGATATCAATCTCCCGCCGGAAGAAAATATGCTCAATGTAGCCAAAGCATTGGGCAAAAATGTACGGGACCTGAACATTGTTATGCTGGAACGGGAACGGCATCAATATATTGTAGACGCAGCCCGCAAACTGGGCGCACGCTGCAAATTCATCTCTGACGGCGACGTATCCCCTGTCATTGCTACAAGTTTTGGCACAGAAGGTATTGATATGATGATGGGCAAGGGCGGCGCGCCTGAGGGTGTCATCGCTGCCGCTGCTATCAAGTGCATGGGAGGCGACATGCAGGGACGGTTGGTACCAGAAACGGAAGAAGAAATTCGTCGTGTACACGAAATGGGCATTGCCGATGTGAATAAAGTATTGACTTTGGATGATTTGGTATCCACCAACGATGTGTATTTTGTAGCTACCGGTGTGACCAACGGCGATATGTTAAAGGGTGTGCGCTTTACCGAAAAGCATGCCATCACCCATACTGTGGTCATGCGCGGTCTTACCAGCACCATCCGTTTTATTGAAGCATATCATGACTATGACCACAAACCGGGTTATATTAAATTAAAGTAATTACATTGCTATTTTGAAGGTGGAATTTATTTGCTATATAAGCAAGAAGAGTTAGAAACAAAAACGATGGTAGAGCTTTATCGCATTGCTAGGGAGTTGGAAATCCCCTACTATTCCAAACTGCGCAAAGCGGAATTGGTTTTTGAAATTGTCAAGACCTCTGCCATGAAAGAACGGGAAGGACAGCTGTGGGCAAGCGGTATCTTAGATATTACTTCTGAAGGATATGGTTTTTTGCGTCCTCTGGGATACACACCCAGCTATGATGATATCTATGTTTCCCAATCGCAAATTCGCAAATTTGATTTGCGCAGTGGAGACCGCGTGGAAGGCTGGAGCCGTAAGCCCAAAGAAAACGAACGCTTTTTTGGATTACTGCGCATTGAAAAGGTAAACGGTCAGGACCCCAAATTATCCTCGGAACGTTTGCATTTCGACGGTCTGACTCCTATTTACCCACAGGAGCGCATTAAACTAGAAAACGGTCCGGACACCTACGCTATGCGTATGATCGACTTGGTTGCGCCCTTGGGAAAAGGACAGCGAGGACTTATTGTTGCACCGCCCAAGGCAGGCAAAACAGAATTGATCAAACAGGTAGCTAACAGTATCGCCCATAACAACCCTGAGATTGAAATTATTATCCTGCTCATCGACGAACGCCCCGAAGAAGTTACCGACATTGAGCGCTCTGTAAAAGCGGAGGTCATCAGCTCCACATTCGACGAACCGCCGGAAAATCATGTGAAGGTCGCTGAGTTGACATTAGAGCGTGCCAAACGTGTGGTAGAATCAAAAAAAGACGTCATTGTTCTCTTGGACAGCATTACCCGTCTGGCACGAGCCTACAATTTAGTTATGCCCCCCAGCGGTCGTTTGCTTTCCGGCGGAGTGGACCCCAGCGCCCTGCACAAACCAAAACGCTTCTTCGGCGCAGCCCGTAATGTGGAGGAAGGTGGCAGCCTGACCATTCTGGCCTCGGCACTTATTGAAACTGGCAGCCGTATGGATGAAGTCATCTTTGAAGAATTCAAGGGCACAGGCAATATGGAACTGATCCTGGATAGAAAGCTGGCAGAACGGCGTATCTATCCAGCATTGGATATCAAGCGCTCTGGCACACGCAAGGAAGAGCTTCTGCTCACAGAAAAAGAATTGTCCACAGTGTGGCAAATTCGTAAGGTTTTCAGTAACCTGGATACCGCCGAAGCTACTGAAACCCTGCTGGATGGCATGAAACGCAGTAAGGATAACGAAGAACTTTGCCGCCTGTTTTTCAAAAATACGAATCGCAGCCAATAGTGTAGTGCTCACAAAAATTGAAATCATAAAAAACTAGGCATCGCAAACTCATTTCGTCTGATGAGTTCGCGATGCCCTCACTTTATATGCACAAGATAGTTTCCTAGGATTTCTGATGCTAGGATTTTGCAGCAGCCACCGTTTATACCTTTGCAGATTCACCATTCCCATTTATATATGAAGTAGTATGTTACCTTGTCGGCATTTCAAAGTCTGCAAGCGCGTTATTTAAATAGTCATTGAAAGGTTTTATCATGTGGAAAAGCTCCGTTGCCTTTGTGAGAAAAATTTCTATATTGCTCAATTCTTCGTCTTTTATCGGATATTCCAAATACCAACTCTTAAATTTCAAATATGCTGCCTGCGGATGGTCTTTTTCATATCCCGCAGGAACATTCTTCAACGCTGTCCCTTTTACCGTAAAATGTGTTGCAAACTCCCGCTGTTGGATAATCGTTTCCCATTCTTCACCATTGTGCGCGATATAATCCCGTATCATTGTCGTTGCTTCTTTGAACATATCTGCAAACAAGCCTCCGCCCACAAAGGACTGATTGTCTGGTTTTATCATAAGATAATATCCAACAGGAATCGGTCGTTTTCCTTTAGAAGAAATATGGGCACGGAATGCGGGATTATAAGGTAATTTATCACGACTGAAACGGGTATCCCGTACAATCTTAAAAGTAAGGTCTTTGGGCTTGTTATGCAAAATGCTACTGTCAAATTTTCCAATTTTCCATATCAATGCTTGCAGCAAATCTTCAAATTGGGCATTTGCTTTTTGGAACTCTTCTTTATGCTCATGATACCACTCACGATTGTTATTCCTGCTAAGTGCAGATAAGTACTCCAATATAATTTTTGTATTCATAGGCTGTTCCTTTCTTTTATGCATTTCGAATAATGGAAAATTGCTCGGAATCTAATAATTCCCGTATCAAATGCTCCATGCGCTGAGAAGATTGGTAACCCTTACAAAAAGAAAAATCCTGCGACAAGTCATCTATCTCCTCCATTGCATGTTTTACATCAAGCATCGTTTGCACGGAAATCTCCATGGCCGTTGTATACTCTAGCTGCAATGGATTTATCCGATGGTTTTGTACTGCGTAATTCACCCTGTCCTGACATTTGCATTTTCCTCTGCCATATGCGCCGCAATACCGCTCGAGAAAATCCGCCATCTTTCGTCGTATGCGGACAAGCCGCTGACGATATGCTTCAGGAGTGATATCCAAAATTTCCGCCGCAATTCGGCTATCGACTTTAAACATTGTTCCCAATACAAAAATACACCTACTCTCTGTATCAAGACATTGCAGCATTACATTGGTGCAGGACAGTTTCAATTCCTCAACCAAAATGCTTTTTTCCACATCCTGCGTAAAGTCTGGAACATCCTGTATGCTTCCGTTCTCTATATCATCTCCATAATACTCAAAGCTCAAAGGATGTTGGGCAAACATATGCTTTTTGTAATTTTTCAGATAATTCACCGCAATACGGAATACCCATGTTGTCAAGGAGCTTTCACCCCTGAAAGATGACAAATGGGTAATGATTTTCAATAAAATATCCTGCGTAGCATCTTCGGCATCAGCAAAGGTACCAAGCATCCGCAGAGATAAATTGAATATCATGTCCTGCACATCTGCAATCAGCACTTCAAGAGCTTCTTTGTCCCCTGAGGCAGCTTGAGCTACCAAAACTTGTACTTCTTCTCTGTTATTTTTGTCCATATTATTTCCCTCCTATTTAATTAGACAATGGTTTTCACTCCGTGTGACAAAAAAATTATTTTTCTAAAAATATAGTATAAATCTCTAATCTATTTTTGCGAAGAGCTATTTATGGTAGAACTGGCTATCATTTTATGGTACAATTTTTATTAAGTAAAGTGAAAAATCCATCCAGATTCATAACGATAGGATCACTGCTACAAATATGATTATTTTGATAACAGGGATTTCGCATGCAGGCAAGACAATGCTTGCCCAAAAACTGCTTGAAAAATATAAGTATCCATATTTATAAATAGACCATTTAAAAATGGGATTAATTTCGAAGCAGAAATACAGAACTCACTCCCACAAGTGAGGATGCTGAACTCACCGACTACTTATGGCCTATCATCTGTGAAATGATCAAAACAGCTATAGAGAATGAGCAAAACCTTATTGTTGAAGGATGCTATATCCCCTTTGACTGGAAGTAATATTTCACAAAAGAATACCTTAATAATATCAAATACTATTGTCTTGTAATGACTGAAAATTATATTAAGAATCACTTTATTGATATAAAAAACATGCCAATGTAATTGAGCAACGTCAAGATGATACGTATTGCACTTTGGAAAATGTGTTGGAGAATAATGCACAAATTTTTAAAATGGCTCAGCAACATAATTTGCATTATATACTTATTGATGATAAATATGAAATAAATACTGCGTTATATTGAACACTCTTGATTCAGGCGAAAACTTTCTAATTGTACGATTCAAATAAGGATACGATGCTTCATTTCATGGATGAAGTGGAGCAAAGGGGGATTACATCATGGAAATTTTAAAGCAATGCCAAATCTGGCATGAAAGCAACGAATACCAACAGATCATTGATACGCTGGAAGCACTCCCTGCTGAGGAACGCACGCCAGAAATAGACAGTGAGCTGGCACGTGCTTATAACAATCAGGCTGACCCCACCAAGCCTGAAGGCATAAATATGCTCAAACGGGCTGTCTCTTTGCTTGCCCCCCACGAGGAATACTTTCAGGGAGAGCATTTTTGGAACTTCCGCATGGGGTACGCCTATTATTATCTGGACCAAGAAGGCGTTGCCTTGCGTTATTTTGAAAAGGCACTGGAAACCCGTCCCGGAGATGAGGACAGCCAGTGGTTTATTGATGCTTGCAGAAAACAGCTTGCTCTACCTCATTTTGAAAAAAATTTCCGGCAGCGCACAGAAGAAGCCTGGGCAGCCTTTGAAAAAATTGAAGCAGAAATACGCGCTTTCATGTATATGGATACAAACCATGAGCGGGGCGATGAACTCATTGCGAAATGCAGTGCTGTCCTGGAGATTGCTTTTGAACATATCGCTTTCGAAATTGGTTTTAATAGTGAAAAATATGAGCTCATCCTTTCTCCCGAAGGACTCCACGCCAATCTTTTCCCTTTGGTTTACTTCCAGCGGCACGCTCCTTCCTCAGTGTTGGAGCACTGGAATATCTGGGTAGGTCGTCTGTCCAGCTGTGATTTTACGCTGCACGTCGATGGCTGGGATATCTCTGGTGAGGATGTACAAATCTGGACAGAGCCGCGAGGAGAGGAGCAGATCTCTCTAACATTATACTGTGAAAAGCTGCTGTCGTTGTTCCAAGAAAATGAGAGAAAGGCATGGTGGATGCTCTCCCTTTTGACAGATCAAGTCTTGGGAGATATCGCTTCCATCGCTCTGATTTATGATTTTGATATCGTACATGAGCCAAAAGCCCAGCCTTCTATTCTATTGTCACAGTTGCCTAAAGCAATAACAGATATGGGCCTTTCTTTAATAAGCGATGCTGCCGCCTATCTGGAACATAGCTATGTCGCCTACGAATTGGATCCAGTAGAGGATCCTGAAGCTGACTGGAGATTGGATAGCTATACAGGTAGTACCCGCCTGCCTGCTCTTATCAATGAATACGCCAGAGGTGAGAGTGAAACGATGGATAGGTATCACGCAAACGGCGTGATTGCTGGATTCCTATGTTATCCTATAAGGGAATTTTGCGGAGAGGAACGGGCAAAACAGATATTGGATTTCAGAGACAATCTGCAAGCAGCCATTGAAAAAAATGCCGGAGCGAATGCAGTGACCTTTTTAGGCGGTGCATCCGGCCTCTACAGCGGGTATTTGGATTTCATCGCTTGGGATCTGCCTCCTGTTTTGGACGCGGCAAAAACGTTCTTTGCGGAAAGCGGTCTGTCATGGGCAGGTTTTCGGGTATTTCGTCGAACTGTCGGCGCAGTGCGCTTATGGGAACAAGAACCTGTGCCGAAAATAGATCCGGAAACCAGCCCAATTGCGGGCAGAGATTAAAACACATTTCACCCACCAGACGATCTGAAAATACTGACCAGACAGAACCTTTTCCGGTATGATAACCCCTTTTACCTTCCGACTATCACGCGATATTATTTGGAATGGTCGCAGCGAGAAAACAGATGAGCTTATTCGTCTTGAGGAAAGCCATGATACGATAAAAGATTATATATTGGATACTCTATCCGGTAATTTGTACTGCCTGTCAGACTTTTCTATGGGACAACAATGGCTATCGAGATTATAGGCAGAGGCAATGTTAATATTTCTGAAACACAATTGGATGCAACTGTACAGCAGTATGGCTTCTACCCAGATATGGATCAGGTATTGGTGCATTAGCCGACACTTTGTGGCAATCTACTATCTGGTATTTCTGGTGGAATTAAGAAGGAGGACATTTCTATGGGTTATGATGTAAGTTTTCATCCTATCACACCAACAGAGATGAAGGCATGGTATTTTACTCCTCTTGAATGGGTGAAACAAGGCAAAGAAACAAAAGTATTAGAGCTGGCCTCCACATCTGGAATGGAAGATTTTTATGCTGAGAAATATTTGAATACATTGAAAGTAGGCGCTGCAACAGAAAACACAGAGTTGTTTGATAAGAGCCATGGATTTTATATTGCAGTGATTCAGGGCTTTTTCAGAGACTACTACTACACCAGAGGAAGTGCCTTTTCTTTTCTGGTAAAACAAAAGCCAGAGTATCAATGTTATGTCACGCCATGGAATAGGATTATACCAAATGGTTTTCCCAACCCTGTTAAAAATCAAATCATGGAAAACTATTGCTCTGGAATGTATCTAGCTCCTGTGCAGGTAGCAGAACTGCTCCGAGATTTGGAGCGTGTCCCGAAACTACATGCCGATTTTGAGGAGCTCTGGTGTGAAGGACAGCTTGATGTGCTCAAAAAGGCCTTAGACGCAGCCCAGGAATTAAACTGTGGCTTGCTGGAGGCTACGGAGGTAATTGCGCCAAATCCTATCAGCCCTAATGACAGTATTTGCTATTCCAATCTCTTTCACTGTGACCGCGATGGCATTTATCTCTACATTGATACCGCCATGAAGCAAATCGCTCAAGCAATGAAACAGGAAACAAATAAATAACACATCATGTGTGGGAGATAACCTGACATATAAGTATTCCAGAAACAATCAAATAAATAGAGAGTATCCTGACAAACAATAACATATGCTCCCTCTGTGTGCCATCCATTATTATAGGCTGCGCAAAGGGAGCATTGCATGTTTTAATACCCTTTTATTTTCATTGTATCTGTCATTACAACAAGCTCTTTTACTATATCCCTACCGTCTCGATGGCATTATATGAATGCCCTGACCGTCGGCTGCCTCTACTGCTTCTGTAATACCCTCGCAGAAGGTTGGATGAGGCCGCATGGTTTTGCCCAGCTGTTGGCGGGTCAATCCCAGCGATACTGCGGTAACCAGTTCCCCAATCAAATCAGTGGCCCGGGCACACATCAGCTGCGCACCTAAAATCACATCGGTTTCTTTATCGAACACCACTTTGATAAAGCCTCTGTCCTGTTGTTCGATTTTCGTCTTAGCGTTGCCGTTCATACTATATTTACCGGTAGTAACTTCCTTGCCGGCTTTTTTGGCGTCATCGGCAGTCATGCCGACGGAAGCAATTTCCGGTGTGGTATACACACAGGATGGCACCAGAGTAAAATTGACACTGGCTTCTTTCTGTCCACTGATATATTCCACTGCAGCTATGCCTTGGGCCTCTGCCGCGTGCGCCAGCTGCACACGGCCAATGACATCACCGATTGCCGAGATGGTGGCCACGGAGGTACGAAATTGGTCATCCACTGCGATAAAGCCCCGCTGTGTCAGCTCCACTGTAAAACCATCGGCAAAGAGTCCTGCTGTGCAGGGACGGCGGCCTACACTGAGCAGTACCACATCCGCCGCTGCCGTCTGCTCACCCTTTTTGTCCGTAAAATGACAAACCAGACCGTTCTCGTCTTGGCAGATTCCCGACACCATGGCCGAGTTAAAGACCGTCACGCCCCGTTTTTTCAAAATCATCGTCAGATTTTGGGAAATTTCCCGCTCCATAGGCGGCAAGATTCGTTCTGCTGCTTCTATAATCGTCACTTCTTTGCCCAATGATGCATATACCGAAGCCATTTCCACCCCGATCACACCACCGCCGATAATCAATAACCGCTGACAATCCATGCCCTGTGCTTCCAGCAGCGCATCGCTGGTGACAACGCCAGGCAAATCAGCGCCCTTGATGGGTGGAACGGCAGGTACTGAACCGGCAGCCAGTAAAATATGACCAGCCGTTAGGGTTTCCTCTCCAGCCTGTACTGTATTGCCATCTATGACTTTGCCCTCTGCCGCATAGACATCCACTTTGTTGGCCTTTAACAACTGTGCGATGCCATCTCGCAGTTGATGAACCACATCGTTTTTGCGCTGATGGATTTTGGCAAAATCATAGCTGCGCTGGCCCAATTCCAGACCCAGCGTTTCCCATTCTCCGGCCTCCCTGTATAAATTGGCAGTGTGCATCAATGTTTTGGTGGGAATACATCCTCGGTTCAGGCAGGTACCGCCCAATTCCCCTTTTTCCACCAGTGCTGTTTTCATCCCCAGCTGACTGGCCCGAATGGCTGCCACATATCCGCCGGGGCCTCCGCCGATTACGATCAAATCATACTGCATTTGCCCAACTCCTCTCTTATCGTCCACCATTTATCTTAGCAAAAGGCCGCCAAAATTAGCACAAACGCCATTTCAGCGGCCTCTCCAATTTTCATTTCAATGTATTCTTATACGCAAAGTTTTAAATATCCTGCTCCAGCAAATACTGGCATACATCCGCGATTTCCTGCCGCGGTTCCAGCTGACTCAACCGCTGGGCCATCGCTTTGCTGCCAAAGGCACAGCCTGCAAGCTGTGCGGCCATCTCACCAATCAAATTGGCATCCATGGCATCCGAATAGATGACAGCCTGCTGAATCTTTCCGCAGTTGGCCTGACACTGCAGCTGAAAATTGCCCCAGGAAAACCGGTGCTCCGTCTCCCAGCTGAAGGGAATCCGCTGCCCAAAACGCCATGCGTCGGAACGGAACTCTCTCTCATAGGCAGCAATTTTCTCCTCATCCAGCCATACTTGCGAATAAGGCTGCGCCTGATGACCATACACCGCCTGCATCCCATCAATCAAAGCCTGTTCCAGTTTTTCTTTCGTCAGTTCCAGATTGAGTTCCTTCAGGTTCACCACTCGAGACTGCACCGAAGTCACGCCTTTGCTGGCCAGTTTACTGGCCGATACCCGCAGATATTTGCCCAGCATTTCACGGTCAACGTCCATCATCAACGTGCCATGATGATAGCAACGCCCGCCGGATTCATAAAAGGCATTGCCGGAAAACTTCCGACCGTCGGCAATTAAATCATTGCGACCGCTTTTTTGTGCTTCAATGCCCAACTGTCGCAAAGCATGCAAAATCACATCCAATTGACGGGGCACATGATAGTCCTTTTTGCCGATGAGGAATGTAAAGTTCAAATTGCCCAGATCATGATACACTGCTCCGCCGCCGGATAACCGCCGTACCATCACACCACCATCCTGTTCCAGCTGCTGTAGCTTGCATTCCTGCCAACAGTTCTGGTTGCGCCCAATCACCACAGTGTGTTGATTCTGCCACAGATACAAAATGCAACTGTGTTTTGGTACATTCTCCAGCAGATAGCGCTCTAAGGCTAGATTGCGAAACGGTTCTGTCTCCTGCTGGATATAATAATATGTCCGCTCCACCATGCTTCCCCCTCCATCCCTTTGCGTTATAGAGTATACCGCTCCTGTACTGCTTATTTTTTTGTACTCTTCAGGCCTGTTCACACCGATAACGCAAAACTGGCTGCCGTGCTGCCAGCACTTCGTCTGGCCGTTTGATCTGCCCATGATGGGGCGCATCATGCATCTGTGCTCCATCCTCATGAGCCATTTGATATAGTTCGCGCATTACCTCCGCTGCTTCGTCCAATGTTTCCCGTGATTCCGTCTCGGTAGGTTCAAACATCAGGGCCTCGTGAACAATCAATGGAAAATACATGGTTGGTGGATGAATACCATGATCAATCAATGACTTAGCCACATCCAACGCCGATACGCCGGTCTCTTTTTTCAGTTCTTCCAGGCTGAGCACAAATTCATGCATACAAGTCTTGCCGTAAGGCACCGGATATAGATCCTTCAGCTTCGCCATCATATAATTGGCATTGAGCACCGCTCCTTCACAAGCGCTGCGGATTCCTTCTGCCCCCAGCGTCAGCATATAGGTCAGTGCTTTTACAACTACCAGGAAATTACCATGGAAAGCTTTTAACTGCAGCTTTTCCTCCTGCCCATTCTGAATAGCACAACCTGGCAGATAGGGCTGCAAAATGGATTTGCAGGCTACCGGACCGCTACCTGGGCCACCGCCACCGTGAGGGGTGGCAAAGGTCTTATGCAGATTGAGATGTACCACATCAAAGCCCATATCGCCGGGCCGTACCACGCCCATAATGGCATTAAAATTGGCACCATCGTAGTAATTCAAGCCGCCGGCCTGATGAATGATATCGGTAATCTCTAAAATATTGCTGTCAAAAATCCCTACCGTGTTAGGATTGGTCAGCATCAACCCTGCTGTGTCCTCCCCTACACTGGCCCGCAATGCGTCCAAATCTACACATCCGTCGGGACCGGAGGGAATTGTCACCACAGTAAAGCCTGCCATACTGGCGCTGGCCGGATTGGTGCCGTGGGCAGCGTCGGGAATGATAATTTTGTTTCTTTTTTTATCGCCCCTTGCTTCATGGTAGGATTTAATCAGCAAAAGGCCGGTAAATTCACCATGGGCACCGGCTGCCGGCTGAAAGGTGATGTCATCCATACCTGTCGCTTCGCATAAATACTGCTTCGCTGTGTCTAGCACTTGTTTGCAGCCCTGTACTGTACTTTCAGGCTGTAGCGGATGAATATTGGTAAATCCGGGCAGTGCGGCCATTTCCTCATCAATTCTCGGATTATACTTCATCGTGCAGGAACCCAACGGATAAAACCCGTCATTTACACCATGCGCCCGTTTGGCCAGCGCGCTGTAATGTCGGCTGATTTCTGTTTCTGACAATTGAGGAAGACGCAGCGGCTGCTCCCGCTTTAATTCTTCCGGCAGCTGCACTTCTGGCACATCACAAGCCGGCAACAAATCGCACCCCCGTCCCGCATGACTTTTTTCAAAAATCAGTTGCATGATGCACACACCTCCTCAATGATTGCAGCCGCCTTATCCAGCTGTTCTTTGCTGACCACTTCGGTCACACACCAAAGAATTCCGTCTTTCACCGGCAGGCCACCTAAAATGTCTTCTGCTGCCAATGCATCCAGTACCTTTTGGACCGATACAGGAAATTCCGTCACAAATTCATGGAACCAGCTGCCTTGGTTCAGCACGTTTACACCGTCAATCGCTGCTAGCTTCTGCGCAAAATAATGGGCTTTGGACATGGACTGCCCTGCTGCCTGTTTCATACCTTCCGGTCCCATAGTGCTCATATACACCGCCGCAGTTAAGGCACAAAGCGCCTGATTGGAACATACATTGCTGGAAGCTTTTTCTCTGCGAATATGCTGCTCTCTGGCTTGTAATGTCAATACATAGGCACGGTTGCCATCGGCATCTTTTGTTTCCCCTACAATGCGGCCCGGCAATTTGCGGGTCATCGCGGAGGTAGCGGCCATAAAGCCCAGGTAAGGACCGCCGTAAGCCAGCGGCATACCCAAAGGCTGCCCTTCACCCACTACCACATCCGCACCGCAGGCAGCCGGTGTTTTCATCACAGCCAGCGCCATGGGATTGCAGCCCATAATATATTTTGCGCCGGCTTGATGTACCGTTTCGCTCAATGCAGTGCCGTCTTCAAAGTTGCCGTAGAAGTTTGGCTGCTGCACATAGAAACAGCATACATCGGCAGTCAGCGCCTGCTCTAAGGCTTCCGTGTCCGTACGGCCGTTTTTCTCTGGCACAACACGCAGCTCGTAGCCTGCGCCGTAACAATAGGTGCGCATGGTAGCCAGCACATCGGGATGGGTCGTAGCCGATGCCAGCGCTACGGTCCGTTTACGGTCCCTGCACATGGCTATGGCTTCCGCCGCAGCGGAAGCACCATCATATACGCTGGCATTGGAGGTATCCATACCGGTCAAATCACAAATCATTGTCTGGTATTCAAAAATAGATTGCAGAATTCCCTGGCTCATCTCAGCCTGATAAGGCGTATAGGCTGTCACAAATTCTTCCTTGGCGGTAATGTATTTTACAATAGATGGAATATAATGCTGATATGCACCTGCGCCGCGCAGAATGGTTCCAAATACTTTATTCTGACGGCTCATCGCTTCCATCGTCTGCCGTACTTCCAATTCTGATTTTCCTGCAGGAATATGCAAAGGCTCTTTCAGCAGAACAGAATCGGGAACATTTTCATAAAAGGCAGCCACCGAATCGATACCGACGGCAGCCAGCATCTCCTGCTGTTCTTCTTTGGTAGAAGGTATATACTGTCCCATACTTATTCTCCCTGTGCCAAAAAGACTTCATATTCTGCAGCGCTCAGCAATTCTTCCGTATCGCCTACATTTTCAACCTTAATAAACCACGCATCATAAGGAGTTTCGTTAATCAACTGAGGCGCATCCAATAATTCTTCATTGATTTCTGCGACCTCGCCGCTTACCGGACTGAATACGTCGGATACTGCTTTTACCGATTCTACATCGCCAAAGGCTTCACCGGCCGTTACCGCATCTCCTGCCATTGGCAGATTGACAAATACCAAGTCGCCCAGCTCCTGCTGCGCATAGTCTGTCAGGCCTACCGTCACAGTGCCGTCACCGTTTTCTTTTACCCATTCATGAGATTTGGTGTATTTTAATCCTTCTAAAATTGCCATTATAAAAACCCTCCTAAAATTTTTTGTTTCGTTATTATTTTCTTCTAATTGCCATTTTCTATGTGCATTCTGTTTTTGGCTGCGATACCTTTCCGCAACATATCGTGATTCGTTCCTGTTTATTTTTTCGGCCGTTTATAAAAAGGCAGCGGCACGATTTCGGCGGTCACTCTGCGTCCGCGAATCTCAACCTCCACTTCGCTGCCCACTTCACCGTAAGGCTTCTCCAACAAGGCCATAGCCACAGGCATCCCGATAAAGGGACAATGGGTGCCAGAGGTGGTCATCCCAATCTGCTTGTCACCCACATATACCGGGCAGTGTTCTCGGGCAATACCGCGGCCTGTCACCTTTAATCCTACCCGGCAGCGCTTCGGCTCACCAGCTACCACTAAAGCAGCTTTCCCGATGAAATCCTCTTTATCCAGTTTTACAAAGAAACCCAAGTCTGTTTCCAGCGGTGTTACAGTATCATCCATCTCATGCCCATACAATGGCATCGCTGCTTCCAACCGTAAGGTATCACGAGCACCTAACCCACAGGGAATCAATCCCTGTTCCTTACCTGCTTCCAGAAGCAAATTCCACAATTTTGGACCATCTTCGGCGGCACAGTACAGTTCATAGCCCAACTCTCCTGTATAACCAGTGCGGGAGATCAAGCAACGGATTCCTCTCACATCTGCTTCTTGGACAAAACTGTAATATTTTTTGGGGATCTGTGCGTCCTCCACCAAACCAGCCAGAATCGCCACCGAGTTTGGTCCTTGCAGGGCTACCTGCGCAATTGACTCTGAAATATCGCGGAACTGTACATCACCGGACAGATGACTGGAAATCCAGTCCGCATCTTTGTCTTTGTTGGCTGCATTAACTACTAACAGATAACTTTCCTCATTGACACGATAGACCAAAATATCATCCACTACACCACCCTGCTCATTGCACATAGGACTGTAACGCACCTGACCATCATACATCCCACTCATGTCATTGCATGTAATCAGCTGCACATTGCGCAGTGCATCAGGACCGGACAGCACAATTTCTCCCATATGGGAAACATCAAACAGACCACAGGCGCTGCGCACTGCCATATGTTCCTTAATTACACCTGTCTCATACTGCACCGGCAACAGATAGCCACCAAATGGTACAATTTTTCCACCGGCTGCTACATGGCAGTCATACAGCGGGGTTTTCTTTTCCATACATCATTCCTCCTCGCAGATAATAAGTTTGTGAAAAAAATAATAAAATAAAAAACAGAGACACAAAAACAATAACGTGTTCGCTATCATTCCTGTGCCTCTGTTACTTTACCTGAAAGATTCCCTGCGTCCGCAAGTTGCTTCTTCGGTGCATCTCTGCTTTCCAGAGTGTCGTCAGAATCCAGTCCTTTTTGCCTGAGAGTTTTTGCTCTTGCACCTTCGGCGATGAAACTACAGCATCACTGCAGCCATTCTCTCCCAGATTCCTCAACCGACTTCTATTTGTCTTTTGTTTTAGTATAAAGAATTCAAACTTCCTTGTCAATGCCTAAATATTCTTGAGTTTCCGTATTTTTTCTGAAACCCCTGTATTCATGCGGGTTTCGAGGCATAATCGTCTAACATTTCACAAAGCGTCTAAAATGCTGACATTTCAAGGCGTTGCTATCTGAGTGCCTTTGACTTTTATGGAAACTCAAGCTAAATATCTATACAGCCAATTGAAAAAAGTCTGAACCTAAAATTATTAACATGGTAAGAGCTAAAAACAGAAATTAAGATTTTTTTGTAAAACTTCTTTACACTCTGCAATTGTGTCACTTACAATTACAGACGCAGGTTTTATCTCTTTTACTAATGGTACAATCTGTCCAGCCATTACTGCCCCTTTTTCCTGAGTATCACCGTCTTTCATTGCAATTCGTAAGGAATTCCCCACCAATGCTTCAACCATTGGTCCTGCTTCCGATTTTGAATAGAACTTTTCAATCTGTAAAACCTCTTTTGAAAGTTCATTTTTGAGTTGTCTACATGGAGAATTTGCAGAGCTGCCTAATTCCACCGTTGAAAAATCTCCAGCCTCAAGTACTGCTTTTTTCGCATTCTCATGTATATCGGTTTCTTTTGCCGCTAAAAACGCCGTACCCATTTCTATGCCATCTGCACCCAAGCTGATTGCTGCCGCCATTCCTCTTCCATCCGCAATTCCTCCACTTGCCACAACTGGAATCTGTAATAAATCTGCTGCCTGCGGTACTAAAACCATTGTTGTCTGTGCTGTCAGATGTCCTCCGCCTTCCCAACCTTTTACAATAACCACATCGGCACCAACTTCTTCTGCCAGTTTAGCGTCAGCCATCGTAAATACCTTTACAATTATTTTTATTCCCGTTTCATGCCATTTCGCGAAACACTTTTCCGCAAATGCACGATTAATATTACATAATACATCTAGATGTACTGCTGTTGGTTGTTCTTCTTTGATAATTTCTAAAATTTCATCAAAATATTCGTTGCTTAAAAAATCTGGATGAAAACCCATATTAAATCCAAAGGGTTTTTCCGTATGTTTTTTTACCTCTTGTATCTGAGTACGAATGAATTCCGGAGTTGCCATGGCAGTTCCCAAAACGCCAAAGCCTCCAGCTTCACAAACAGCTGCTACCAAGGGAGCTGTACTGACCCAAGACATTGGTCCTTGTATAATAGGTTTTTCCATACCTAACACTTCACATAATTTATTTTTCTGCATTATACCCTCATTCCTTTATATTATTGTATATCACTTACATTATAATCTTCTGTCCCGAAATAATGGCACCCATAGATGGTTGTGGATGCCCTTCTGCAATTCCTAAATATCTAGCCGCATTATCATACATCACTTTAGGCAAAACTTCTTCTCGGAAACCAGCTTTCATGTAGAAATCTACCACTTTTTCCTGCGCATGTAGTGGATAAGATGTGCCAAACATAATTTGATCCTGCAACATATAATTTGCTGCTAAAATATAATCCTGATAACCAGGCAACAACATAAGATAGCTGTCTACACACACATTCACATTTGGATACATCATCAGAATATTGCACATCTGGGTAAACATTGGCCATGCACCATGCAACAAGCAAATTTTCATATTTGGGAAATTTCGTGCAACATGCTCTACCCGACTTGGTAGATATGCACTCCAATCGGGAAATGCAGGACCTCCAAAAGTAAAAGCAATTGGCAATTTTTCAGACTAACATTTTTCATAGATTGGGAATATCCGTTCATCATCAATATGCATAGCTTCTAACCCTTTTGGCGGTACACCCGGCTCCATACTAACACCTGTAAAACCACCATGAACTGCATATTTTTCAATATCATCCAAACTTGTTTTTATATCTGCCGCATCTACACCTACCATACAAACAAAACGATCTCCATATTGCTCTAACAGTTCTGCTGCTTCTTCATTAGCTGCAGGATCACCATCACGTCTTACTTCAAATACGCCCTTTTTAATCTCCAAACGATCCATTTCTTCGATTAACATATCAATTGATTTTTGCTTAGCCGATTCTGCTAAATAGGATCCTCCAAATTTCGCAGCAAAATAACTCATGTTATCATTATAAATCCATAATTTTTGTGCCGATTTTACGGCAGGTCTACAACGCATGTCAATTGACTTCATAATAAATTCCTCCTAAGATAAATAGTTTATTTTTTATAATGTATATCAAAATACTGAGAATCGTATCTTAATATAGCAATAATAGCGCTTTTCCTAAAATATTATCATTAACAATGGGATAAACACGAACAATATCATAAACAAATTCACCATTGATGTTGTAACCATACACCTATAAGTTTCTTTAGTATCTACCCACTCTGTGTTACCAAAACAAATCGCAGCCTGCGTAGAAGATGCTGGTGTAGCATAAGCATTTTGCAGCGCAAAACATAACGCAACTGTTAATACAATCGGGCTTACTCCCAAACTCATAACCAACGGTGCAAACGCCGGAATGAATACCATTCCTAAGACCATATTGTGAGCAAACTGTGTTGCAATACCCAATACAAGCACTATAAATGCGATGCATAAATATGAACTGATATCAGATACAATTGGCATAATCCAGTTTAATAACGCATCTATTACACCGGCCTCTTCTGATTCTAGCAAATTAATCATTGGGCCAGTTGCTCCTAATAAGATAATTACATTCCAGTTAATCCCTGAACGCATTATTTGGTTTACATTGATATAAAATTCCCCATTTGATTTTTTGCTCAAAGCCAGTAGAATCAAACACAGTGCTGCCATTCCAGTGATACCTAAAGCAGAAAGAATATTCACCCATCCCCAACCAGGCAGTACACTAGGAAGAAATAAGGCCAACAAATATGTTATCAAAACAAAACAGGCTATTTTACAATCTTTGTCCATTTTCTCCCTTCTCAAATGAGAAAATTTATCCTCCATCGAAAGTAACGGGGCCACATTCGGCTTTACAATAAATTTTCCAATACCAACATACGCAAAAATAGCTGTAAAACTAAACAACATTGCCAACACAGTATAAAGTAAGTTATCCACAAATATGTCCATAGCAGAGTACAATGAATTTAAAAAAATAACTGACATCATTTGAAATGGCACAGCAATGGCTGCAAAAGCTCCAGACATACAAGAACCGCAAATCAGATAGGTAATGAATTTATCACGTTTCTCGTATCCATACACATCAGCAATATGATAAATAATATTCCATGTGATAATCATCCCGATTAAATTGTTGGTAAATAAACTGATTACAAAAGAACATAACAATAACATAAAAACAAACATCCACGGATGACCAACATTACACTTACGCGATAGGAACCAGTTCGCAAGCCATCCCGTTAAACCACTCTGCTCAAAATATGCCGCCAACGCCAAGATAAAAATAGTCATTGTCGTTACGTTTGCACCAAATCCTGCCTGAAAAACACTAGCTATTGTTCCATTTCCAGTTAAAACGACTGCTAATAGACATAAAAGACTTGGCCACATCATATCAACAAAAGTCCAACCATATAAAGTTCCTAGAAAAATACCCAAAGCTTGCATCCCAATTGGGCTCAGCTCTGCAATAGAAGGCAAATACCTAAAACCAAACATAAAGGCAATTACAATCACACTATGAATGTAATATACTACATTTCTATTTTGTATAGTTGTCAAAACAATCACTCCCATCTAACCAAATATTCTTTTACAATTAATGAACGTTCATCTTTAACTTGAGATCATTATAACTTTTATATGCATTTCTGAAAAACATTCTTTTATAGTAACTATTTACTTCCTTATAAAATTATTTTGTAATAGCTTCTTTTTTATAATTAAGAAAAGTACCTATTTAAATAGAATTTATAAACTCTGTTTAAAATAGGTACTTTTCTCTCAATGTATTATTTAAAAATGTGTACATTTTTTTTGCTGAAATTAATAAACTCTTTTAATAAGCTATCCTCGGCCTGTTCTTTTAACATCGCCCAATAATTAATACTACTCACTTTTTCCTTTATAGGAATAATCTTTACACGATCTACAAAACCTGTTAATAACTCATTTTGCAATAATGTCATTGACATAAAACCAACCCCATTATTATCAACAATGGCCTGTAAATAAACATAAGGATTATCACTTACCAAACAAGTTATTGGTTCACCATATTGACGCAATAATAAATAACTTAAATTTAGCTCCTTACTTTTCGAACCACAAAATATCAATGGATAATTTAGCAAAGTTTTTAAAGAAACCGATTTATAACTTGATAAAACAGAATCCCTTCCAGCCACTACAACATAATCTTCACTCAAAAATTCTTCATAAGTCAATTCTTTTTCCACACGATATAAACTAATTTCTTCTCCACCACAATCAAAAACATTAATCATCATCAATTTTGTACTAATTGGATCACTTTGAAATATTTCATTAATCGTCAAGAAATTTGTTTCTATCATATTAATTTCAACCTTATTATGTTCTTTTAAAAAAAGCGGTATTAACTTTGGAAAAATAGAAGAACATGCCGCTGATGTGGCATAAATATTCAATTGACCATTTAATGTACTTTCTTTTACGCCATATTTTTCTTGAAAATCTTCTATGCTTTTTAAAAAATTTTTAGCTATTTCTAAAAATGATTCTCCTTCCTTTGTAAGGGTTACTCCTACGTAGCTTCTTTGTAATAATTGAACCCCAAGCTCTTGTTCCAAGTTCTTTACGGAATTTGATAATGTTTGTTGACTCACATGAAATTCCTCACTAGCTAAATTCATTGACTTACATTTAACGATTTCTATGAAATATTCTAGTTGCTCAGAACGCACGTTAAATCCTCCCAATTGATTTTTTCTTATTATTACTTGTTATTATACTATATCAAATACGGATTATCAAATTTTTTAATATTTTCTGTGCAAATAAAAGGCTCTATACTCCACTCTCATCAACAGAAAAAAAGCAGAGATACCTGCACGCTTGCCAGATGCCTCTGCTTTGTCTTTCTATTCATTTTCTATTCAAACAGTCCAGTCACACTGTCCTTGATGCCCAGCACATTATTTTTCAACGCGCTATAGCCATAAAAAATACTGCCGTCTACGTTTCCATTGACACGGTTATAGGCAATCTGACGAGTCAGTTCCTGCCCATCCAACCATTGACTGCCTTGGTTGCTGTCGCCTGTTTTATAGGCTGCATGACCGACGTATAATTTTACACCGGTTCCCCGTGTCACATTGCTCCACCAGTCCAGCAAAGTAGCATAATCACATTGCTTATGACCAATCTGCCAGTAAATCTGAGGCGCGATATAATCCAGCCAGCCCTTTTGCACCCATTTGCGGGTATCGGCATAATGATCATAGTAGGTTTCTACACCAGCGGTGGTATTCGAGCCTGCAGCATTACTGCTCTTGTTGGCCCACACACCGGCAGGGCTTACACCAAACACGACACCCTGCTTTTGGTGTACTAGATCGTAGGTTTCCTGCACCAATAAATCTACATTATGCCGCCGCCAATCCTCGATGCTGCTGTATCCCTGCCCATACTTGGCAAAGGTTGCCGCGTCATCAAAATTGCCGTCGGGATAAAAATAGTCGTCATAATGAATGCCCGCCAAATCATAGCGGTCCAGCAATTCCTTTACGCCCTGCAGCACCAGATAACGGGACATGGGTTCTCCCGGATTCAAATACAGCTCACCGCTGGAATGCGCAACGACCAGGTCCGGATATAGACGAGCAGGATTGGTTTCTGCCAGGGCGCTGGTATCCCAATTGGGTTTGGCTGCCGTCCCGCGCGTAATTTTATACGGGTTGATCCAGGCATGAATCCCGATTCCCCGTTTTTTCCCTTCCGCTACCAGATACGCCAGCGGGTCAAAGCCCTGCGCTGGCGCCTGTCCCTGCGTCCCTGTCAGATACCCCGACCATGGATACAGATTCGAGCGATATAAGGCATCGGCAGTGGGGCGTACCTGAAAAAATACCGCGTTCAGATGCATCGCCTGCGCATTGTTTAAGATTCCGTCTAACTCCTGTTTCATCTGCTCTGCCGATAATCCTTGCTTGCTGGGAAAATCAATATTATATACGCTGGCAATCCATACCCCGCGCAGTTCTTCCTGTACTGCAGCCTCTGCCCGCTGCCCATCTGGCAAAATGTACTGGTAACTGCCAAAGAGCAGACTTAGTGCAAATGTCACAAGACACAGCTTCGCCATCCATTTTTTCATCATATATCCTCCTCGTATAATAAGTTTGTAAGCAAGGAAAACAGCTTACAGACTTATTCTTTTTTATGTATAAATGGTAAGGACATCTAAGAAGAACTACCCTCATCCCGCTTCCCATCTATACAGTCCATAGTTATATTTCAGTATAGGTTGATCCTGTGGTATGATATCAGGTAGAGTCTGATGTCTGAAGGCACTGCTGTTCCTCCTTTCAGCCGGCTTAGTCCGAGACTGCTTCGTAAGCATTCAGCCTGGCACATACGGCACATTTCGCTAACACAGAATTTTCATCCCCAGTCGTTAGCCCCAGCAAAAAAGGCTGACTGAGTGCATGCTTGTTTCGTTGATGCTGTTTTGAAGCTTTACTGCGAAACAGTATTTAAATCTACCATCACAGATAATGTATGCTTTAATTGACGATATTGTGGCTCGAAATGTTCCAGCAGGGCATAAAATTCCGACGAATGATTATTTTGGCAAAAGTGCAAATATTCATGCACCAGCACTTGATGAATGCAAGCCATAGGCGCCATGGCCAGCCATAAATTTATCACAATTTTTTTCTGCTGGCTGTAGCAGACTCCCCAACTGCCGCGCATTTTCCGCACGATAAATTGCGGCTGAGGCAATGACAGCGATTCCAGCTGTCTGCGCACCTGCTTATCCAAATCCGGCAAAATTGTTTCCGATAATTGTTGCCGGTAAAATTGCTCGGTCAGTTGACAGCAATGAGCTTTTTGGGTACAGCCAAAGAGTTGTAAGCATTCTCCCGTCCACTGCCAGCGGCGCTTTCCCGCGTCCTTCACCTCTAAAGGATACTGTTTTCCCAAATACGCAATTTCTCCGCCGTCCTCATAGCGATTGCACAAGCCCTGCTGCGCTCGTTCCTCCATCAACTGCCGTGTCTGCTCTTGATGCTGCGCAATCCAGCCTGCCTTTCGTGCAACCGCATCCTCCACGGCAGCCTTACTCAGTCCATATGGCGCCGTTACACGAAGCGTACCATCACGGTCAATATGCAGCGTAATATGTTTCACTTTTTTGTAGGTCACTTCATAGTCTATCATAAATCACCCCAAACTAGTACACAAAATGAAAATATACAGTCCGTACACCAGCAATAAAGCCACGCCCTGCAGGCGGAAAAATCTCTGACTGAACAGCGGCGGCAAAATGGCCAAAAAGCCAACAGCCAAACAAAAAGGTAAATCCAGCAGAACGGTCTGCGCGGAGATTGCCAGACTGCCGCCGGCCAACATGGAACATACCGGCAATATCATCGTCAAATCTATAATATTGGCTCCTAAAATATTCCCAATAGACAACGAAGCTTGCCGTTTTATCAACGCTGTAATTGTCGTTACCAATTCAGGCAATGACGTCCCCACCGCAATCAAAGTCGCGCCGATGATGCTATCTGGCACACCCAATATGCGCGCCAGCTCGCTGCCATTATCCACCAACAGCTGTGCGCCGATTACAATACCCGCTGCGCCCGCGGCAAATTTTATAACATTTACCAATACTACATTGCGACTGTCTCTCACAGGAGTTCTTCTTTGTTCGCTCTGCATGGATTGCTTGGCACTGTACACATTTTCCGCTAAAAAGATGAAGAATAACAACAGCAGCAATAAACTGGGAACTGTTTGCAGCCTGCCGTCGGCAGACAAGGCATACAAGAGTCCGCAGCCCAAAATCATCAAAATGCCTTTGAAAGCAATATTTCGCCGTTTCATTGCTGTCGGCAGACACACAACGGAAATTCCCATAATCAAGCCTAGGTTGGCTGTAACCGAACCTACCGCATTTCCCACAGCAATCCCATTGCTTCCATGCATCGTGGCAACCGCTGACGTGAGAAGCTCCGGCAACGTCGTCGCTAAGCTGACAATCGTCGCTCCGATGATAAACTGGGGAATTCCCGACCGTACAGCAATCCATGTGGAAGCCTCTACAAATAAATCCCCACCCTTTACAATCAATAAAATGCCAAGCAAAAATAATAAAACAATCACAAATACTTCCAAATATTTCACGCTCCTGTAAAAAAGAGATTGCCGCAAAAAGGATTTTTACCACTACGACAACCTCTGTTTTTCTTATATAGCATATCTGTTTTCAAAATTTTTATGCTTTTGCCTTCACCTGATCTTCAAGAACAGCCTGCGCCAGATTTACAGCATGATCACCGATACGCTCCAAGTTTGACAAGATATCCAAATATACTGCACCAGCTGCCGCACTGCAGGCGCCAGCATTCAGCCGTGTGATATGTCCTTTGCGCAGTTCATTTTCCATACTGTCAATGATATCATCCTGCTCAATTACCTTTTTCGCCAGTTCTACATTGTTGTTGCGCAAGGAGGTTAAACTATCGACCAAAGCTTTTTCTACCAGATGCATCATCTCACTCAGTTTTTTATTTGCTTCGTCAGACATTTTGATTTTATTCTCCCGGCAATAATCTGTGAGCTCTACTAAATTCTCCGCATGGTCGCCCACTCGCTCCAAATCCCCCACAGCCTGTAAAATCATGTGGCTGCGTTGAGAAAGAGTATGGTTCACATCATGCCCATAGGTAGCATCAATCACATATTGGGTAATCGCCTGCTCCAGAATGTCCACAATATTTTCCCTGCGCAAAGCCTCTTCCTTATCATTATCACCGTGCAAAAAGTAGTAATCTACCGCATATTCCAAAGCCTCAGCCGCCATACGTCCCATATGCAGCATTTCTCTGCTGGCATTGGATAAGGCCATAGGCATATTGCCCAGCAAGCGTTTTTCCAAGTATTTGGGCTGCAGCATCAAATCACGGTCGTCAACCTGATCGGGAATCAGCTTACACACAATCCGATCCAGCACCCCTACAAAGGGAATAAAGAGCAACGTATTCGTGATATTAAACATACCATGGGTTTGTGCAATCTGCATCTTTACATTCATTGCCTCCCAACCGGCACCGGGCAAAAGATTAGATACAGTTTCTACCCACCACGGGAAAATACCACATACAAACAACGGCAAAAAGATTAGTGTCCCAATCATATTAAACATAAGATTGACGATAGAGGTTCGTTTCGCATTGACCGTAGTGCCCAGCCCTGCCAAAAGCGCTGTCACAGTGGTCCCGATATTGCTACCGAAAAGCATAGGTACAACCTGAGTATAACTCATCACACCTTGATACGCCAATTCCTGCATAATCCCGATCATGGCACTACTACTCTGAATTGCTGCCGTCAAAACGGCACCCACCACAATTCCTAAAAATGCGTTGTTTTCCACACTGAGCATTAATTGGGTGAATTGTGGAAATTCCGCCAGCGGCTTCAACCCCTGCCCCATGACATCCATCCCATAGAACAGAAGACCAAAGCCTAGAATGACCTGTCCTAAATTTGTGAACCGTTCTTTTTTAAAGAAGAACAGCAGGAACGCGCCTACAAACACGATAGGCAGGGCATAGTCCGACAATTTGAACCCAATCAGATACGCCGTCACAGTGGTCCCGATATTGGCGCCCATTATAACGCCAATGGCCTGCCGCAGCGACATGAGCCGCGCATTTACCAAACCGATGGCCAACACTGTTGTCGCCGCACTGCTTTGAATGAGACCGGTAACCAGTGTGCCGGTCAGAATCCCGCGAATCGGCGTTTTTGTCCCTTTTTCCAATATATCTCGCAGTTTATCTCCGGCCAGCGCCTGCAAACCTTCCGACATGGATTTCATGGAAAAGAGAAACATGCCCAGACCGCCGAGACAATAAAAAAGTAATTCCATTTCGTTTCCCCCAAATTAGTCCAGAAAATCAAATTCGATATCTTGAATTCTCACTGTGTCGCCATCTTTACAGCCCTGCTCCCGCAAAGCCTGCACCACACCCATCGCTTCCACGATTTGTAAAAATCTTGATACCGCGTCATCATTGGCAAAATTGGTTCGTTTCCAATGTCGCTCAATTTCCGGCCCAAACACTATGAATGTGCCATTGCTGTCCCGCTCGATGATAAATTTCTCTTTTTCTTCCACAACTCGCGTAACTTTTACCTCTTCTGCAGGAGTAACTTCTTCCGGCTCCAATTCCACCTGCTCCACCAGCTGCGCCAAACGATATACCAACGGTTTCAAGCCCTCACCGGTAGCCGCAGAAATTGGAAAAATCTCATAGCCTGGATATTCCTGCTGCAAACGCGCCAAATAATCCACATCCCCTATGATGTCGGTCTTATTGGCGGCAATCACCATAGGACGTTTCATGAGAGCCGCATTGTACCGCTCCAGCTCTCGGTTGACCACTGCAAAATCCTCCAAGGGATCCCTTCCCTCTGAGCCGCTGATGTCTATGACGTGCACCAAAACCTTCGTGCGCTCTGTATGCCGCAGGAACCGATGACCTAAGCCAGCACCGTCTGCTGCGCCTTCAATCAGCCCCGGAATATCAGCCATCACAAAGCTGCGACCCTCGTCCACCTTTACCATACCCAAATTTGGCACAATGGTGGTAAAATGATAGTCGGCAATTTTGGGCTTTGCCGCCGATACACGAGAAATGATTGTCGACTTGCCCACATTTGGGAACCCTACCAGCCCCACATCAGCCAGAAGCTTCAGTTCCAGGGTAATCCACCGTTCTTCTCCCGCATCGCCGTTTTCCGCCAATGTGGGAGCCCGATGGGTAGAGCTCACAAAATGGGTATTTCCTCTGCCGCCTCGACCACCCTTAGCCACCACGACGCGCTGCCCAGACGTTGTCAAATCCGCCAGAATCTGTGTGGTTTCCGCATCCCGCACAACCGTACCCACCGGTACACGTAGCACCTTGTCTTCCGCATCACTGCCGTGCATGCTGCTGCCCTGACCATGTTTTCCACGGTCTGCTTTATAGTGCGTATTGTAGCGAAAATCAATCAAAGTACGCAGATTATTGTCTGCTTCTAAAATAATAGAACCGCCATCGCCGCCATCGCCACCTGCCGGACCGCCCATGGGCACATACTTTTCTCTTCTCCAAGCCACAATGCCATTTCCGCCATCGCCGGCCTTCACATGTACCTTCGCATAATCATAAAACATCTCTGCACCCGCCTTATCTGCCGTAACGCAACAAACAGAACCGTGTTCCATAACCGTAAGCATGCCCATTAATAAAAGCATCCAAATCCTTTGTAACAATGGACTCCCCATCTTCTGCCTTCGCTTTTTCATAAAACACCTTCAGGAACTTCCGGTCAAACGCAGCCAAATATTCTTCCGTTTCTTCATCGCTGTAACCCAGTTCCGGCGCATGCTGAAAAATATACTCCACGCTCTCATTGCGTAGCGTAAATTCATTGGCTCTGATATAACTCAAATAAACCGCCTCCTTCACAAAATTTCCCTGTTAGATATTATAACACAGGACCATTTTAATACACCATCAAATTCGCTTATATGTACCGCCAATCCAACTGTACTTTATTTTGCATCATTGTGCTCGTTACAGCACCAGTTCCTCAATGAGCCGCGCCACACCGTCCTCATCATTGGAAGCAGTCAGACGCTGGGCTGCCTGTTTCGCTGCAGATACGGCATTTCCTACCGCCACACCCAGCCCGGCATAGCGCAGCATATCTAAATCATTGTTATTGTCGCCAATGGCCACAATCTCCTCTGCGTCAATGCCCAAATGGTCCGCCAGCCGCGCCAGTCCATAACTCTTCTGGGCCAGAGGATGACAGATCTCCAAAAAATGTCCTCCTGTCACAATGGTATGCACACTGCCGGCAAACCGTTTTTCAATGGACTGCTGCAAAAGCGAAATAGCCTCCGGCTCGGCAAACACGCCAAACTGCGTGACAGGCAATTCGCCCAGAGCAGACGGCACAGCCAGAGGCTTTACGCCAATATGACGGGCATAATCCAAAAATCGCTGTCCAAAGGTAGAGAAATACAATTCCCCATCGGAATAAATATTGTAGTGCAGTTTACTGTCCCGCAAAATTTCTTCTATCTCACCGGCTACCTCCTGGGGCAGATGCAGCGCATAGAGCACATTGCCCGCCGTATCCTTTAACAGCGCGCCCTGATACGTGATTAGCGGTAATTGAATACCCAGCATCTCGGCAATAGGCTGCGCTGAGCAATACATCCGGCCTGTAGCAAAGGTAAACCCCACGCCGGCGTCCATGCATCGCGCGATTGTCTTTTTGGTAAACTCCGACACTGTGCCGTCATCGCGCAATAAGGTATGGTCCAAATCGGCGGCAATCAATTTGTATCCCATACTAATCCACCAGCCAATTCAGCACCGTGCTGACTACAGACAAGAGGATTGCCCCTACAATTGCCGGCCACATCCCCATAATCTCAAACCCGCTTACCACGGTAGCCGTCAGCTTCAGCATCAAGCCATTTACCACAAAGGTCAAAAGTCCCAGCGTCATCAGATTCAGCGGCAATGTCAACACCATCAGAATGGGACGAATCACCGCATTGATGATCCCCAAAATCACAGCCGCAATAATCACCGCGCCCCATCCGTCTACATAAATCCCGTCAATGATACTGGCGGTAAACATCAGCGCCGCCGCATTGATAATGATTTTTACAAGCAAATGTTTCAAACTTCTCACTCCTGACTTTCTTTTTTTCTGCTGTCCAACCGCAGCTGTAAATCCTCATGGCTCCGCAGATACCGGTAAATTTCCTCCGCCACAGATTGGCTGATTCCTTCCGCTTCCATGAGTTGCTCTGCGGACGCCTCACGAATCTTCGTGAAGGAGCCGAAATGTTTCAGCAGACTTTTCTTTCGTTTTTCACCCACACCGGGAATATCATCCAAAATGCTGGCCAGATTCCGCTTGCCCCGCAGGCTGCGGTGATAAGTGATGGCAAAGCGATGGGCTTCATCCTGCATGCGTGTGAGCAGCAAAAATCCCTCCGAATGGCCATCCAATGGAATCTCCACATTTTGATAATACAGTCCCCGTGTGTGATGGCGATTATCCTTCACGATACCGCACACAGGAATCTCCAGCTGCAGTGCCTGCAAAACAGACAGCGCCACATTCACCTGTCCCCGACCGCCATCCATCATAATGACGTCGGGAAACGTGCTGAACTTGCCTTCTTCCTCTGTCTGCTGCTGTTCCTCCAATCCCCTCCGGAAACGGCGCTCCAACACCTCCTGCAGGCTGGCATAGTCATTGGCGCCTTCCACCGTTTTAATTTTAAAACGGCGGTACTGGTCTTTTTTGGGCTTTCCATCCACAAAGACAATCATGGAAGCCACGCTCTCTGCGCCCTGGGTGTTGGAAATATCATAGCACTCCATGCGCTGCGGAAGCTGAGACAGTCCCAACGCCTTTTGCAGTTCTCCCAGTGCAGTATGAATCCGCTGCTCCTGATAACCTGCTTCCAACTCCTGTTTGTTCAGCGCTTCGGAAGCATTGCGCCCCACCAGCTCCACCAATTCCTTCGCCTGTCCCCGTTTGGGCACCTTCAGATGCACACGGCCGTCCCGCTTTTCGCTGAGCCATTGCTCCAGTACCGACTGTTCCTCCAGCTCTGTTTCCAACAAAATGGTGCGGGGAATAAATTGACAATTCAAATAAAACTGTTTGATAAACGAAGCCAGCACTTCACTGCGACTGCTGTCATCAGTACCGCGTAGAAAATAGTTTTCGCGGCCTACCAGCTTTCCGCCACGCACAAAAAAGATTTGCACACAGCACTGATTCACACCGCGAGCCATGGCAATAACATCCTCGTCCCCGTCGCTGCCCAGCACAGCCTTTTGCTGCGTCATAATCTTTTCCACGCCCTGCAGCTGATCCCGCAAACGGGCAGCCTTCTCAAATTCTAAATTCTCTGCGGCCTGCTCCATTTCCTGCCGCAATCGTTTTACCAGACCATCCTGTTTGCCTTCAAAAAACAACGCCACCTGGTCAATCATCGCATTGTAATCCTCTTTGCTGATACGTCCCACACAGGGCGCACAGCACATATTGATATGGGCGTTCAGGCAAGGCCTGTCATTGGTAAAGGTCCTCTGCTTGCAGCTGCGAAAGGGGAAAATTTTGTGCACCATTTCCAGAGAGCTGCGCAGTTCGTTGACGCTAGGATACGGCCCGAAATAACGGGCTCCGTCCTTATCCACCTTGCGGGTCACCACCACACGGGGATACTCCTCTTTTGTAATCTTCAAAAAAGGATAGGTCTTGTCATCCTTCAGGCTAATATTATATTTTGGCCGGTACTTTTTTATGAGATTGCATTCCAGCACCAATGCTTCCAATTCATTGTCTGCCAGAATGTATTCCAAATCCGCAATATTCCGCACCAATGCTTTCGTTTTTGCCTGTTCCGGCTTGAGCTCACGAAAATAGGAGCGCACCCGGTTGCGCAAATTAATAGCTTTTCCCACGTAAATAATTTCACCCTGATCGTTCTTCATCAGATAGACGCCGGGATTGGTCGGCAAATTCTCCAGCTTCGTCTGTAAATCCACCTGCAAACACCTACCATTCTATATACTATGAACCTCTTACTTGTCGCTGTGCAAAGATTAAAATTTTCTTTTTTATCACCCATATCCTTTACTATTATTATAATGAAAATCATGCTGATTACAAGGAAATTTCCTTTTGCCATAATTGTAGACTATGGCTTTGCATTGGGTATTGGTATTTTTCTTAAATATGAAAACACGCTATAATCAGTTTATGGAAGTCATAAGAGATTAATTTATGGATTTTATAATGTAAGGAGGAGATATTTATGCCGCCGATGATTGATCAGGCGAAATGCAGAGTCTGTGGCTTATGCATGCAGATCTGCCCATTAGACGTTTTTACAAAAAGGGAAGAAAAAATTGTTGTTGCTTATCCGGAAGAATGTTGGCACTGCCGGGCTTGTGTGATTGATTGTCCAGCGCAAGCTATTTCTATGCGCTATCCGTTGTCGCATATGATGTTGCATATTGATTTGGAACATTGAAAGGAAGTGGAGAATTGAACATGAAACTGAAAATAGAGAAACAGAGCATAAAGACAGACGTATTGATTGTCGGTGGCGGCATTGCCGGCATGCAAGCAGCAATTGCCTCTGCCGAAACTGGTACAGATGTATTGGTTGTGGAGAAAGCAGATACTCGCCGTTCCGGTTGTGGCGGAATGGGAAATGATCATTTCCTGTGCTATATTCCAGAAGTACACCAGGAAACATTAGAAGAAGCAGTACAAGGTGTGTTAAAAACGATGGAAGGTCCATGGCAAGATTTAAAAATGCTGCGAATTTTGCTTTCTCGGTCCTTTGAAATGGTGAAAAAATGGGAGTCCTATGGCATTAATATGCGACCTACTGGAGACTGGAACTTTGAAGGTCATACGTTGCCTGGAAAAGTACGGCATCATTTAAAATATGCCGGATTTAATCAAAAACCCTTGCTGACAAAGCAGGCATTAAAAGTCGGCGCCAAAATTATGAACAAAACCGTGATTCATAATTTACTGCAAGATGAAGCCGGAAACGTAATTGGTGCAGTAGGAGTAAGTTTGGAAGATCAAGAACCAACACTGGTTACTTTTGAAGCAAAAGCGGTAATTATCACCACAGGAAATTCTCTGCGTTTATATCCAGGGTTTAACCCAGCTTATTTATTTAACACCGACGATTGCCCGGCGAATGCCGGCGCTGGATTAGCTATGGCATACAGAGCAGGAGCTAAATTAGTTAATATTGATATTCCTTATTTACATGATGGTCCTAAATTTTTTGTACGTTCAGGTAAAGCTACTTGGATTGGCCTATTATCAGATATTGATGGCAATAACATCGGACCGTTTGTAGATGTGCCGACTAGAGAACTTGGCGATCCGACAGCTGAAATCTGGACAGGTGTTTTTCAGGAAAAGCTGGAAAATGGTACTGGACCAATCTATATGAACTGTACCCGCACCAGTGAAGCGGATTTGCAGCATATGCGGGAATCTTTTATTTCGGAAGGCGATACGTCAATCAATGAATACCTTGATCAATATGGAATTGATTTACGGAAAAGTATGGTTGAATTTGGAACTTATGAATGTTCGCTAGCGCAGCGGGGAATTGAAATTGACGAACGCGCTCAAACATCCGTTCCTGGCTTATTTGCAGCAGGCATTTGTACCGGTAATGCAAAAGGCAATATCACCAATGCAGCTGTATTTGGTCAAATTGCAGGAGAAGCGGCCAGCGCCTACGCCAGAACTTTAAACGAGCAAAATAATAATCTGGTAGAACAGCATCCTCTGATTGCCCAAGAAATATCTTATGTACAGCAATTTTTGGATAGGGAATGCGGCGCGCACTGGAAAGAGGCAAATACCGCTTTACAGCAAATTATGAAAGATTATGCTGGAGTAAAAATCCGTTCGGGAAATCTTTTTCGGGCTGGCAAAAAATATTTGCAGGATCTGAAACGATATGCAGAAAAACAATTGATGGCTAGCAATGGGCATGAATTGATGCGCGTTCTAGAAGTCATGGATTTAATTGATGTGGCAGAAGCGGTGATGTTATGTTCGGAAAACCGCAAGGAAACAAGAGGAGAATGTCATGTAAGAAGTGACTATACCTTTACCAATCCTCTATTGGATGATAAATTCCAAACGATTTGCAAAGTCGGGGATCATGTGCAACTAGAATTTCGAGATATGGAAAAATAAACCGGATTAAACGTATATTTTATGGTGGTGCTGATATGATTGTTTTTTAGGTTAAGCATCAACCTGATGCGTTTAAATAAGCTGGATATCCGAATTATTTCCGTTTGGATTACTGTTTTAATAACCGAATATTGGATACTCCAAGTGTCATAACATGATAAAACAAAAAGTTGGACTGCTATGCAGCATGCTGTATGGCAGTCCCTTTTCTCAATTTCTGAAAACTAAAATGAGGTGTGTCAATGAAAGCATATCAATATCAGTGGAGAGCTTTACTTTTGATGGTGCTGGCCTGGGGCTTCGCCGGTCTAGCCCATAATTGCGTCGCGTTTCTGTTTCCCTATTTTTCACAGGAATTCCATCTGTCTACGGCTCATAACGGATATCTGACGGCCACCTTGGCCTTCTTCTGGACCTTATCTATCCTATTTTGCGGACCAAGGGCAGCCAAATGGGGCCAGGTGCAGGTAATGGCGCCTGGTTTGCTAATAGGCGCTATCGCTTTAGCTGGCTTGTCCTTATCCAAAAGCCTGGTTCTGCTGTATCTTCTGACTGCAGTCGCTGGTTTTGGTTGCGGCTCTATTGTGTCCTCCAGCTTATCTTTTTTAGCTGAACAGAGCAACCCCAAAAACCGCGGTTTATTTTATGGAACTGCCCAGTCCAGCTTTACATTAATCGGTTCGGCTGGCGGATCCTTAGTCTTTACACGCTTGGGCGCAACCACTTTGAGCTGGAGAGGCTGTTATTTGTTGATGGCAGTCTTGATCGGCCTAACTGGAGCATTGATTTTTATCTTTGGCAGAAAAATTCCCCGTCCAGCACAGGCCACAAGGGAAGCGGAAAAGTCACAACATTTTTCTCAGATATTTTCTTACAAAAATGTGATACTCAGCACCCTGCTGGCTTGTTTTACGATGATGTGGTATTTTACGGTGGCAGCTTTCACCATTCTATATTTGATGGACGCCAAGGCATTGACCGCAGTGGCTGCCGGTGCTATTTTTGCCGGTTTTGGTATAGGCGGTTTCCTCGGTGAATTCAGCGCGCCATTGGTATCGGACACTCTGGGGCGTAAACGCACAGCTTTGTTGGCCGTCCTGGCTGGCGCGCTTTGTTTTTCAGCCTTTGTGTTGTTAGAACTGCCAGCTACCATGATGACCTTGACCATTGCAGGCGCTTCTTTCTTTATGTCTGGCGCTATGGCCATCTTCAATTCAGTGATACCCAGCGAATCAGTGCCACCGCAGTTGGTCGCTACAGCAACGTCCTTTACTCCAGCGGCTGGTGAGTTGATGGGCGGTGTGGTAGCGCCGGTTATCGCCGGCCTTTTGTCCAATGCGTTAGGTACAGCTCAGATGATGAATCTGCTGATAACGTTGCCGATACTAGTCCTTGTGGGATTATTGTTTTTGCAGGAAACAGCACCGTCTGTGCTGGCGCGAAGAAACGTAGTGACAGAAAACTAGTATTATACAGAAAAAGTACATGCAAGAATACTCTTTGAGAGATTGCACAACAAAATAAAGCACATAAAAAGATACAAATCTGATAGAAATTCAACTCCTATCAAATTTGTATCTTTTGTTCTTATTGAGAAAATTGTTCAAATGGATAGTTTTTTATTTTTTCCAAAATCAATTGCTCCGCAGTTGAGCGTGTATTTGGTCTGCTAAGACAAACAATGTGGTTGCTACAGTAAAAGTCATCGACAGGTAATTCTTTTAGTGTATCATGAAATATCTTATTGCCAGAATTCAAACTGAGACGTGATATCAACTGGATCGCTTGCGATTGATTTAAGTAGTAACGTTGGGAACCAGTATCTTCAATCTGGATGATTGGCGCCGAGCGTTTTTGATAAGCCGGAAGCTGGTTCAAAAAATTTTTTACATAGACATTAGAAACATCAGAATCCATTAAAAATGGATAGGCAAAAATTTGTTCTAAGCATAAAGGCTGACAATGAAATAAGGGATGTTGTGGATATGCCACAAAGCAAAGTTCATCTAGAAAAAGTTCATGAATTTGCAAATGGTATTTTGAAATTTCACTTTTAATTTTCGGCTCGTCAAAATCATTGAAATGGATAATTGCCAGAGCATGAGAGAGTTCTCCTATCAGTTGAATTGTCTGCAGGGTTGTGTGGAGCTGACTATTAATGACGAGAGAAGGATAAAGTTGTTTTAAATTTATAGTAATATCTGAAATCATCAGACTGGCAAAATTGCAGTCACAACCGACAGTAACAGTTGTGTCTAAATTTTGTAATGATAGCGGTTTGATTTCTGATATGCATGTTACAGAGTTCATTATTTTTTTTGCTTCCGCGAGAACAAGTTCCCCTTCCGCTGTAAAACGCACCCCTTTGCTGGTTCGAAGCAGAATTGGAAAACCCAATTCTTTTTCTAATTCTTGAATAGCCAAACTGATCGAAGGTTGTGAAGTATATAGCGCGCTGGCTGCTTTGGAAATAGAATGACATTCTTCAATTTTTGTAAGAAAAAGAAACTGATTAATTCGCAATAAAATCACCTCGTCAACAAAAATACACTACTTATCATTATAACGCAAATAATGACGATTACAAGAAGATTCGTGTTCTGCCATAAGTACAGACTATGGCCGTGCATTGGGTATTGGTATTTTCCCTAGATATAAAAACACGCTATAATCGGTTTATAGAAATCATAAGAGAATGATTTATACATCCTATATGTAAGGAGGAGATATTTATGCCACGTAAAAAGTGACTATACATTTACAAACCCTTTATTTAGATAATAAATTCCAAACGATCTGTAAAACTGGAAATCTGTGCAATTAGCATCTCGAGATATGAAAAACTAAATTGGAGGTTTCAATTATGATAAGTTCAATTGACCAAGAGAAATGTGTGGGCTGTGGTATTTGTGCCAGAAGCTGCCCATTAGATACTATTCGCATTGATAAAGAGAAAAAGAAAGCCTATATTGCTTATGGGGATGATTGTATGACATGTTATTTTTGTGAACGGCTATGCCCGACTGGCGCAATTTTCGTACATCCATTTAAAGAATTGTTACCAGCTGTATTTCCAGTAAAATAAGGAGGCGTGATTCATGCAAAAAAGAAAAGAATTTACTTTGAAAACAGATATTTTGATTATCGGTAACGGTTCTTCAGGTATGTGGGCAGCAAAAAGGGCCAAAGAGCTTGCCCCAGAACTGGAAGTAACAATCGTAGATAAAGGTCCTACGGATTGGGGCGGACTGATGTCTATGTCGGAAGGCGATTTTGATGCGGTAACGCCAGGAAAAAGTCTGGATGAATGGATGCAAGATCTGGTGTATTATTGGGATGGATTATGTGATCAGAAAACAATGAAAACTTTATTTGGTCTCTCCTATGACCGAATGTGTGATTATCAAAATATGGGTGTCTCCTACTTAAAGGATAAAAATGGGAATTTACGTGGCGTTGCACAACGAGGACTGGAACATATCTGTTTGTATCCAACAGATATGAAAGGTGACGGTGGAGAATCTATGGCAAAAGCACTGACCAAAGCACTGGAAAAAGCAGGCATAAAGCGTTTTGGTCGGATAATGATTGTTCAGTTGATGAAAAACAAAAATGGCCAGATAGAAGGTGCAGCCGGATTTGACACCATATCAGGAGATTTTTATAAAATTGAAACAAAAGTCGTCTTGATTGCAGCAGGACGCGGCGGCTGGAAAGCCTCTTATGGCAATAACACTGCTTCTGGTGAATGGGTAGATATGGCTTTAAAAGCTGGCGCTAAAGTACGCAATTTTGAATTTGTAGAAGTATGGAATGTACCTAAGCTATATGCTTGGGAAGGACAAACGATTTTGCTCCCATTGGGTGCAAGATATGTGAATGCCGCCGGTGAACCTTTTATGTCTAAATATTCACCTAAATACGGCGCCAATACAGATCCACACTATATCACAATGGCGATGGCCTATGAAACGCGGGAAGGACGAGGACCAATCTATTTTGATTTGAGTCAGATGACAGAAGAAAGCATCAAAATGGTAGAACCCAATGCAGGCTGGCAATTATTGAATCATCAAAAATTATCCGATATGGGTATGAATTTCTTCACATCCAAAACAGAATGGATGCCGCAGTTACTGACCGATTTTGGTGGATTGGACACCGACCTGTACGGACAGACAACCGTATCTGGTTTATTTGCAGCAGGACGGTCACGCAGCCTGGATAACGGTGTTTATATGGGGGGATTTGACTTAAGTACCACATCCACAACCGGATATTTGGCGGGAGAAGGTATGGTGCGATATATCAGGGAGAAATATCAACCGACAGCCGCAATTGCCGAAGAACGTTGGAATACTGCTGCACAAGAGATTTATCAGCCGCTACAGCAGAACGGAATCCATCCAAAAGAAGTTTTACGCAAAATTCAGGAACTGGTATTTCCTTATCAGGTATGTATTTTAAAAACGGAGGAATCTCTGCAGGACGCGCTAGAAAAACTGACACGGTTGCAACAGGAACTGTTGAGCAGAATGACAGCTTCCGATCCGCATTATCTGATGAAGCTGTACGAAGTACGGGGGATTTTCCGGGTAACCGAACTGTATCTACGCGCCTCGTTATTGCGGCGAGAATCCAGAGCTGGACATTTCCGCGAAGATTATCCACAGCGAGATGACGAGCAGTATTTGGGCTGGATTCTTTTAAGCGAAAAAGATGATCATATGGAGCATGAATTTAGAAGAGTTCCAATCGAAGAGTATGAATATGAAATAAAAGAATACTACAGTGACCAATTCTGTTTTCCCGTGCTGGAACAAACCGTTGATTAAGGTCAGGAGATGATATTGTTATGGATAAAGTAATTTCGGGGATTAACGAAAATAGAAGTTTATATATAAAATGGATGATTACCATTTTCGTGCCAATAATTTGTCTGCTCATTCCAACTAATGAAATTTATACCCATGAGATAAAATTATTTTTAGCAGTTACTTCTTTTTGCATTTTGATTATCGCTTTTGAATTGATGCTATTGATTGCAATCGCAATTTTATTTCCTTTCGCCTATATGTTAGTCGGCATTGTTCCTGTAGACGTAGCGTTACAATCTTGGACGACAACAGCGCCGTGGGTAACGCTTGGCGGTGTTATCTTGGCTTGTATCATGGAACGAGTCGGTTTATTGCGGCGCATTGCATATTGGTGCATTATCAAATTGGGAAAAAGTTATCAGGGGTTAATTTTCGGAATATTATTGGGTGGCAATATTTTGAATTTTATTACCGGCGGGCAAGGCTGGATTCCTATGGCAGCTTTTTGTTATGGTGTCTGTAAAGCACTAGATGTCAAAAAACATTCCATTGATGCAGCATTAATCAGTTTAACTGGTGGTATTTCCGTTTCAACAAGCTGTTTCTTCTTTTACACGCCATTTTATATGACCGTTATGCTCAATAATGCACGAAATGTGGTACCTGATCTTTCTGTGAATATGTATTCCTTCTTTATTCAGATGTGTCCATACGCACTATTTATGATTCTTTATGTCTGGTTAATGCCGAAAATTTTCAAACCAACTCTGCAATACCAGGACACGGATTACTTTAGAAATGAATATGCAAAATTAGGAGCTATGAATATAAAAGAGAAAAAACTGACAGTCGGCATTATCCTCGTACTACTTTTTATGTTGACTGGAGACTTGCATCACTTAGATATAGACTGGGGCTTTATCTTACTGCCATGGATTTTATTCTTGCCTATCATTAACGTTGCTTCTTTCGATGATATCAAGAAAACAGATTTTACAATCGTTTTCTTCGGAGCCTGCTGTATGGAAATTGGTCTGGTCGCAAACTATCTGGGCGTAGGTGCCGCGTTTGCTGCAATATTGAAGCCTTTGCTGGCCTCTTCATCATCCTATTTCATCTTGATGATTATCTATGTAGTATCCGTTATTACCAATTTTTTACTGACCCCGCTGGCTATTCTGGCTGCTTTTTCAGAACCAATAGCCCAAATTGCATTATCGTTGGGCATTCACCCGTTAGGCGCTCTATATGCCTTAATGATGGGTTTAGACCAGATTTTTATGCCACATGAATTTTTGAACTATGTAGTCATTATGGCGTTCGGTCTAGTTTCCATGAAAGATTTTATTAAAATTATGACTTTAAAAACAGTATTGGCAACTGTATTTGTCGCAGCAGTTATGATTCCTTGGTGGTATTTTATCGGGATCATATAATACAAATAAAACAGTACACCGTTATTTAAGAAAAATATTTTAGAAACAAAAAACCGGAGCGATGAAACAGTAAGAAACCTGTTCGTCACTCCGGTTGAAATATTTTCGAATGTTCAAAATGGAATTAACCATCTACTTCAACTTTCGTTTTCTTTACAGAACGGAATACATTCGGCCAGAATAATTTCACCCTGATCGTTCTTCATCAGATAGACGCCGGGATTAGTCGGCAAATTCTCCAGCTTTGTCTGTAAATCCACCTGCAAACTACCTCCTATTCTCTAGCGAAACAGCCCTGGTACCAGCTCATAGACTATCGTTCCTGTTTCATCGAAAATCAGCACCGGCTCCGCACCCATATATGGTGACTTTTCGTCCATCTGTCTGATTGCTTCTTCACTGCCGGATGCCTCAAACCATTCCAGAAAAGAACGATAGCGCAGCCCCGTTTCATCTACAACTTCCACATAAAATTCCACGATGCTGCCTTCTGGAACATCCCAACCCTGATCCATCCAATAAACATATCTTTCATAATAAATGCCACTGTCATCTTTCCTCGAATATGCTGGTGCATCGCTTTCCGGTATGCGCTCCAGCTTTTTCGACGCTGCATTTTTATACGCCTCTTGTCCTTTCTCTGTCAAATCAACAGGAAAGCGTTTGTATTCTTTTCCATCTAATAGAACCAATACATCTGCGGAGCGAATCGTAAATTCGCCCTCTTTTTCCAACAGAATTTCCACAAGCTGTTCCGGAGCATAGGTATGGGACTGTCTATTATGGTGTACCACACTGCGCCCATCATATCGGGCATTTACATTCAATACTGCTCCATAACGGGGCTCAATCACCCAGTCCAACTCCTGCGTGCGAATGGTGGCGTGATCATTTAACTTGACCTGTACGACTTCGCTTCGCTCAAAAAGGGGAACTTCAATCTTGGTGGTATATTCAGAATCCTGATACGCCAGCTTCCATTCCTTCCCATTGCAGAGGATGCTTACCTGTGTACTGCCCGGCGTATATTCCTTGGGCACAATGGTACAAATCACTTCCGCAGTTTTCTTTTCAATATCCGCTTCACCGCATTGCCACTGACCAGTTGTCAGCAAATTTCGCTCCTCTTCCATCGCACTCCGTATATTCTCAGAAATAGAAGATACATTGCTGCTTATAGAGTTACTTACAGCACGAAGCTCGTTACGCGTTTCCGCGCGAAGGTCCGTCACATCCTGTTTTAGATGATGTATTTGTATCAGATTGACTACCAGCAAAACACAAACCACTACAGAAATCATTGTTGTGAAATCCTTTTTCATCATCGTTCCTCCTCGTACAGTACTGCCAAAACAGCAAATGATTCAATCAACTGTATAAAATAACTGGTTGCAAAAACGCTACATCACGTTCATCTTTGTTCTTACCTTTTCATTTTACTTGATAAACGTGATACAGGCAAGATGGAAAGCGCATTTCCCCAAAAACGCAATAAAAAATCCGCAAAAAAAAATTGCAATTGTTTCACGTGAAACAATTTGAAAAATAAATCTATCCATCAAAGAAACGATACTTGGCAACCAAACCAAATACCGCCCTGTAAACCACAAGCACACGACTAAAAAAGCAAACAGTTTGTTTTTCTTAAAATTAAAATAGGCAGGAAGCCCTTTTGGGGCTTTCCCGCCTTGCTTGCCTGTCCACAAAGACGATCTTTGCAAACAGGAGATAAATTACTTTTTCCTCATGAGCTTCAATGTTATATTTCTTTTATCGGCAATTTTCTGAAACACCTCTGCCACATACTGACATTGTGCCTTAAATGGCAGTGCAGACAATGCGTCATTATCTTGTATTTGCTTGATTCCTTCCTGCAGCTCCGAGAGTTCTAATAAATTGACTGCTACACAAAAGAAATTTTTCCTGCGCCCGTCATTATAGTTAGCTAGTAAGAAGGAAAGAATTTGAGTCTTTTCCTGCTGCTCGAAATTATATTGGGCAATGCCGATGCTTTGCGCTCTCTCCAAATCTGCTTTTCGCCGTCTGTGCGTAATAAAAGAGTCATATTCATCAATCTTCTGATATGTTTCGCATGGATATTCCTGGCACTGGAAACAATATGCAATTCCTCCATGGGCAAGGCTACATTTCGCAATTCTGCAGGATTGATTGCCGTTGCCGCAACCACCACAATGGTTTCCTAAAAGCATGGGACACAGCCCGCAATTTAACCCACAGAGAGAAAATAATTGATTTTTTCGTTCAAATCCTTTCATAATACAAGCCCCGCAAATTCTGACTTTTTCCCTGTCCAGCTTCTCGCCGCGTCTACTCTATACACGCATGCACATACTCTATAGGTACGTCCATACGCTCTGCTGTCTGTTCCGGCGTCATGCCGCTGTCTATAAATCTTTTGCAAACGGTCTTCATATTTTCGCCCACTTCAATAATATGCCTGTCCGGGTCATAGAAACGAACCACACGCTGCCCCCATGCATGCTCCTTCACAGGGTGCACATATTGCACATTGCAGTTTCTGAGGTTATCTGCAAATTTATCAAACTCATCTTCTTCAAAATAGATTTCAAAATGATTGCCACCGAAAGAAATATCATCTGTACCAATAAATTCCCGATACGTGTCCAAGGTCTGCAAGGCCAAACCGCCTGTCAAAACCTTGTTTGCGCCAAAGTCCATGACAACTTGAAGCCCCAAAACATTTTTGTAGAACGCAACGGTTTTATCCATATCCGTTACCACCAGCATAGGGTTCTTAAGCTCCATTTTCGATCACCTGCAAACACCTGGCAATATCAGCTACATATGTCCAAAACTTTCGTTTTTTCTTTCGCAGCTGACATTGCCTTTTTCCCTGCGTTAAGCCAGAATCTTTACGGACGCAAACCCATGCCACCTTCTAAGGTAATGGTTTCTCCACTCATATACTTGAAGTCTGGAGAAGCCAGCTGCACGCAAACACGGCCAATTTCCAACTCTGCATCTCCATAATGTCCCATTGGCGGCATTTTTACGTTCTGCTCAAAAGCTTCTGGATATGCCTGCTTGAACTGCTCCAACTGCGCTGTCCAAGCCAACGGGCAAACTACATTGACATTGATACCGTCCTTGCCCCATTCGTTTGCAGCTACACGGCTCAGACCGCGAATACCTTCTTTTGCCGCAGCGTACGCACTCTGGCCAAAGTTGCCGAACAAACCTGCACCGGAAGCAAAGTTGATTACGCTACCTTTGGTTTCAGCCAAATAAGGATAACATGCTTTCATATAGTGAAACACAGCATACAATCCAGAATACAGTGCCAAGTCAAACTGTTCTACGGTATGATCCGCTAAGGTCACACCAGAGGCAGAAGCCTGCGCATTGTTGATCAGTACATCAATACGACCGAACTTGTCCATCGCCTGTTTCACTACATTGGCAGCCACTGCTTCATTGTCAGCACCGGCACTGATATCTGCCTGCACCGGTAAAACCTGAATGCCATACAGACGTTCCAATTCTTCTTTTGCATCCTCCAGCTTCTTTACATTACGACCGGTAATTACCAGATTTGCACCCTCTTTTGCGTAAGCAGTTGCAATCCCATATCCAATGGAGCCACAACGCCCATCACTTAAAGTTGCTCGACCACCACCGGTTAAAATCACTGTTTTTCCTGTAAAAAATCCCATTACAACATCCTCCTCACATTCTATATAATTTTATTGCTTCTTTTTATTATAACTTTTCTCATTAGCCCCTGCAATATATCATATTTTATCCATCTATAACAATTTATCATTGCGACCTATTGTCTAGTTTGTGAAAAGAATACACTTCACAAATCAAGCAGAAAGAGTATAATAAAGATACCACTATTTCGGGAGGTGAAACGATGCGTCTGGAGGATATGAAATATTTTGTAGAAATTGTAAAAGCCCGCTCCATCAACGGAGCATCTAAAGCATTATACGTAGCGCAACCCGCCTTAAGCCGTTCTATTACAGCACTGGAAAAGGAACTGGGTTTTCCTCTTCTCAAACGCTCCAAACAAGGGATTACGCCTACGAAAGAAGGACTTACGGTGTACGCAGATTGTGTAAAAATATTGCAGCTTTACACGGATTGCAACCGCAAATGGCAAAACATCGCCTATGAAACATCTGATACCTGCACAGCGGTGCAGATTGTCGCCTTGCCTATGATTTGCAACAGCACCATGAACCAAGTATTTTTTCAAATCGCGCAAAACTATTCCCGTATTCATCTCACCTTATTTGAAAAGCAGCTGCATGAGGTGCTCCAGACAGCAGTCGCACAGCCCAACACGCTTGCCCTCAGTCACTATAACGAACAGACAAAGGGAGATATATACGCCTTTGCCAAAGCCCACCACATGCAGATTATTCCGCTCTTTGACGATGAATATAAAATATTTACCAGCTCTGACAGCCCATTAGTCGGCAGAGAGCTCACACAAAGCGATTTAAAAGATTGTATAATGGCCACTTATTCTAATCCAGAGTTGGAAAGCAGAGAGGAATTTATCGCCGCAGGCCTGTCGGGTTGGGACTATATTTTCAAACAAAGGCTGCACCTGAGCAATTATCACGCTATGATGGAAACCGCAGTTACTACACAGAGTCTTATGATTACCGCTAATCTTATGACACAGGACAATCCCTACCGGAAAAATGGCAGCCTGGTTGCACTAAATGTGAAAAATTTGGATTTACCTGTTATGACCTATTTCCTCATGGTAAACGCCGAGCCCTCCACAGAAGAGCGAATTGTGGCCGACGTCATTTGTACCGCCTATTCCGCCCTCGCCAAGAATAAGGCATAAAAACCGGCTTTCCTGCGGATATATCCTGTTTGGGAAAACAGATTTCTGCAAAAATCTGCTTCTTAACTTAGAGGAATCTCTCCATGTGCGCAAAGTCGGTTTTTATGATAAGTTATTCGATTTTTACCCTGTTATAGTTCCCGTAGTACTTGATTCTCATGATATTACGCTTCCAATCCCAAAAAACGTGCGGCATTATGATACATGACATTCTCTGCCACTTCCGGCCGTAAATGGGCAAGATAATGGGCTACCGATGTTTCCACATCCACACAGGGATAGGCGGAGCCATAGAGGAATTTTTCCCGCAGCATATAGTTGGCAGCCTCCATATAAGATTGGGCGCCTGCTGCGTGTAACGCATAGATATCCGGTGAGAGATATACATTGGGCGACTTAAATGTCAAATGTACTGCCGCCTCTACCCAAGGCCAGCCGCCGTGACACAACACAAATTTCAGCTTTGGAAATATTTTTGCCACTGTATCAGCATGCAATGCGTTGCAGTATTCCGCTGTAGGGCCGTGAAATCCACCGAAGGAAATCATCAGCGGGATTTGATTTTTTTCGCAGAATTCATAGGTTGGAAATATTTTTTCATCATCCATAAAGACTTCTGCAAACCCCGGTTCCATGAACGCTGTCAGGCAGGGACCGTCCAGCACATACTTCTGCAGCACAGCGATAGTTTCCTCGCTGCCATCGGACGCGATTCCGCAAGCGCCTATAAACCGCTGGGGATACTGCGCCAACAGTTCTGTCAAAGCATCATTTTCATAGCCTCTGGCATTCTTGCGGATGGACACCACGCCGGTCATCTCCCCTGCTCTATCCATTTCTGCAAACAATTTTTCCATAGACGCTTCCCGCATAGAATCAGACAAATTCATCCCAAAATTCTTGTAGAAATTTTTTACGCCAAAGGGATGCTCTGATTCCATATCGAACATGCCCCCTTCCCCTAAATAGGGCCGGAAAGGTGGACGCAGACGCATATCAATCATTTTCATAATAAAACAACTCCTACTCTTTATTTTTTAACCTTACTCTCTCTTCCAAACTATACTGAATCCTTTATACTATTAAATCAAACCCAGCAAATACCACCATGGCAATACCAGTACCCAAAACAATACCAACGTAATGCCCATTTTAATAATGTTATATTTCATAAATTCTTTCATACTCATCACGCCAAAACCGAACATAACCAACAAATAGGCATTTTCATAGGGGAAGAATACCATATCATTGGCAAAGAACATCGCCATAAAAGGCAATGCCGGATAGGCAATTCCCAACCCTGTACCCAAAGCCGCTAATGGACCGGGGAACATCCCCTGCATGGCAGATGGTGTCATCAACACATTCATAACAATACCGAAAATGATACACAAGAATAAGAATACCGGTTTGGGACAACCCGCCAACAACGGCGTCACATAGGTACTGATTGCTGGGCCGATACCCACAGCGCCACCTACAGTACCAATCCCCATACAAGAGGCGATAAACACGATAAATCCAAGATTCACGTTATCTAAAGATTTTTTTCTTGTCGCGATATCCATTCCCGGCAAGAATGCCAGCATGGGAATGAGTATAAAACCATAGTTAGCATCCAACTTATGAATGGGCTGCAGCAGAATATAAGCAAACAATAACACAACTAACACGACTGTCTTTTTCTCTTTTACCGTCAATTTCCCCAATTTTCCATACTCGGTCTCAAAATATTCCTGTCCGCCGTTTATAGTCTTTGCTGGCTTATACAACTTGATAAAAATGAACACAATAATGAACTGAATGATTGTGAGCGGTAAATTATACACCATTGTTGCCCAGCCAGCCATCTCAAAATCCGGTACAGCCATCTTCACGCCGTTGCCCCAAAGTGCGGGAACTACTGGATTATAAACAAAATTTAACGCAGCAGTAGAAACAATCTGCCCTACAATCATAATCAGAATGCCTTCCTTGGTGTTTTCCAGATGCAGCGCTTTTACCACACCATAGCACAGCACTAATGTCACCATCCAACCGTTGGTAAATGTCATAAGCATGACACATAACCCGGCAATCAACAACGCATATAAAATCTTTGCAAAGCTGCCCTTGCATTTTGTGCCTGCCCACAACACAATGCGCTGCAGCAAGCCACTTTCATCCAGTATGTTGGCAAAAATCATCCCGCCAATTACCATAAAAATCATAAAGCTGCCAGACCAAATCCCCAAAGCCGTGTTGACCGGCGCAGCGCCTAAAATTACATACAAAACCGGCAGCAATAAACCTACAAGCATATTAGGCACTAGTTCAAAAGCCGCCAAGGACAGTGAGAACACCGTCGCCACCAAAAAAGCCCGCATTTCAAAGGTAAATACTTCATTTACTGGAATCAAATAAATACATATGGATATTAAAATTGTTGCAGCCCATTTTATTTTTGCCGCATTTGACATAATTGTTCATTCCTTTCTGAAAGACGCTAAAATTATTAAAATTTCATCTTGTCATAAACAGGAAATAATTTGCGCAAATCAAAACTATTTATACATAGGATTATACGCTATGAATCTGCATTTGTATAATGCTCGCTCAATATGTACTGTTATACTCAACGGTTATAACAGGGTAAACAAAAAAGGAACCAAAGCCAAGGTCGCAAATGACCTCGTTAGTTCCTTTTCACATACTACGACTTTTTATCTTTTGCCTTTCGCTGTTTCGTCTATACGTTGTGCTTCTTGTCGCAGGCACTTTGTCCGGTACAGTCAGAGCATCCGCAACTGCAATATTGTCCAGCGCACCACTGTTTACACTTTTTATAGACTACACTGCCTGCATAAAAACTAATAGCTGCGCCAATCAGAATCGTTGCTAGCATCGCCTGTCCCCCTTAAAAAATCAACAAACCCAATCGATATACAATAAAAGATACACACCAAGCAACAATCAGTTGAAATGCCATGGCTTGCCCTGTCCATTTCCAACTGCCCGATTCCCGTTTAATGGTCGCCAGAGTAGCCGTACAAGGTGTATACAGCAAGCAGAATGTCATCAAGGCATAGGCATTGACGCTACCAAAGCCAACTGCCGCCAAAAGGCTGACCATATCATCCATCCCGGCCTGAGAGTTCAGGTTACCGATTCCAAATAACACGCCGCAGCTGGATACCACCACTTCTTTCGCCGCAATTCCGGAAATTAGCGCTACGATAATCTGCCAATAGCCCAAGCCAATCGGTGCAAAGACTGGTACCAATACTTTTCCGATAATAGCGCCGAAACTCTGTCCCATATCATCCACTAAACCGCTAGGACCGCAATTCAATAATCCCCAAACGATGATAGACGCAACAAAAATCACAGTACCTGCTCTGGTGAGATAGTCCTTTACCTTTTCCCATACATAAATGGCAATACTATGGGCATTGGGCGTTTTGTATTCCGGCAACTCAATAAGCAGATTATTCTGACTTTCTTTTTTATCAATCCATTTTAACGCCAAGGCGGTAATCAAGGCCACCACAATCCCTAAAATATACATAGAGTATGCTACCAGCATCGCATGCTCTGCAAAAAACATTTGTGAAAACACGACATAGATAGGCAGACGCGCACTGCAAGACATAAATGGCGTAATCAGAATTGTTTTGCGGCGGTCTTTCGGGTCCTCTAAGGCTCTGGATGCCATAATCGCCGGCACAGTACAACCAAAACCCAACAGCATAGGAATAAAGGCCCTTCCTGATAGTCCCAGCCGTCCCATAATGCCATCCATCACATAAGCCACACGGGCCATATAGCCGCTGTCCTCCAAAAAGGCCAATGCTAAAAATAGAATAAAAATATTTGGCAGAAATGTCAGAATAGTGCCCACACCAGCTACAATCCCATCTACAATTAAAGAAACAAGCACTTCATTTACCTGAAAAAAAGTCAGACAATTCAAAATCCCCGTAGAACACCAATCAATGGCCGCCTCCACAAAGGTTTCTTTTAGCCAGTCCCCAATATTGAAAGTAAGGGCAAATACCAACGCCATAATCCCCAAAAACACTGGTACGCCCAATACCGGATGGGTCAACAGCTGGTCCATCTTGTCAGTGAGTTGTTCTTTTTTCTCTTTGTTCATCAGAACTTCGCCAATGATTTCTTCTATAAAGTCATACTTCTGATTGATAATGTCCTTTTCATAACTGCGGTCCATGACTTCCGGCAAATCAATAGGATAGCGCTTCATAATGTCCGGGTCCTGTTCCAGCAATTTCAGCGCGTGCCAACGATAATTTTTCATACTAGGATAATGCTGCTTCAATACATCTATAATGGCATCAATCTTGTCTTCAATCAAGTCGCTGTACACCATCGCATATTCTGTATGATGATCATGTTTATGCGTACTGTTTTCTTCCAACTCATCATGGTCATGTACAAAGATTACCGGTTCCTCTTTATCTACATGATGGGCCACCGCATGCATTAAGATGTCCAGACCCCGTTTTTTGCGCGCTGACACCGGGACGACCGGAATACCCAGCATCTCCGGCAACCGATGCATATCAATCTCCATGCCCCGTTCTTCCACAATATCCATCATATTCAATGCCAGCACTACTGGTTTTCCCAATTCGATAAGCTGCAATGTTAAATATAAATTGCGCTCCAGCGCAGATGCATCTGCAATATCCACAATGACGTCCACATCATCGCTCAAAATAAATTCACGGGACACTTTTTCTTCCATTGTATAGGAGGTAAGACTATAAATGCCAGGCAGATCCACTAATTTAAATGTATGACCATGATATTGCATAGAACCTTCTTTTTTTTCTACTGTTACACCGGGCCAGTTAGCCACTTTTAATTTGGCACCAGTATATGCATTAAACAGTGTAGTTTTCCCACAGTTGGGGTTGCCCACAAAACCGATATTTACTGTATCTTTCATTTTGTGGCCTCCTCAATCTGGATGCCTGCTGCAATGTGTTGCCCCAGCGCAAAGCGTGTTCCTCGTACTTTCACAATCAGCGCGCCATTTTGTTTTTTATTTAATACCGTGATCTGCGTTCCCGTTGTAAGCCCCAGAGCTTCCAAGCGACGCTCCACGGGAAGTTCCAACCCAGATACATCCACCACCTGATAGGTACATTCTATATGACTGTCATTCAAATTCAAGGTCATGACCTCCTCATTTATTTCTGCTGAATTTTATTTACCTTAAATTTTATCACGCTATGCTACAAATTGCAATGCAAACCCGCTTTTACTTGCATATGTCTTACTCCCATTTTTTGTATTAAAATTTCTTTTTCCCAACCACTATACCTATATTTCATACCCTTCATCACTTCCCAATTCCACAAAAAAGTTGTTGTACCATCGAGTTTTCGATTGCACAACAACTTTATCTGATTATTTTCTTCTATAAAAGAATTCCTAGGTAGGACAATCCATTTTCAATATATACAGCCAAAGGCTTTTTCCCCGTCAAATAATAAACTGCAGCTTGCTGATCAGGATGCCGGTGGTAGCGTTCTTCTTTTAAGGCTAAATAGTTTTCTTCGGGAGATTTTCCCTCTTTACGATATTCATCATTGCGTCCCAGCAACATCAAAGCCTCTAAGGTTTCCACACTTTCCCGCTCTAAAGTCATCAGATAATCGTTCAGTGCCTTTTCTTCTGGAAGATACACGCCCCACTTTTTAGGACCATGCTCTGCCTCATAGGCTTCTCTGGCAGTTTCTCTTTCTGCTGCTAGACGCATCGTTTCTTCAATAATATCTTTTTCTTCTGCAAACATAAGCGCTCTCCTTTTACTGACATTGTCTCATATATTATATTGTATCTTCTGTCGGTGCAGGCTCTGACACTTCTGGTTTTAGCACTTCACCAGGAATCCCGCCGGGCTGTGTCGGCTGCACGTCAGGAGTCGAAGGTTCTGCAGGAGGCTCTGTTACCGGCGTGTCAACTGGCTCACTTCCCTCCGACTGTCCCCCAGAATTGTTTTCATTCCCTTGATTGTCTGGTTCTGTAACATGGTTATTGTCACCTTCAGACGGTTTGAACTCTGTCGGTTGATTTGGGTCTTCCTGCAATAGCTTATCATCACTTATCGTTGCGTCTTTTTCTGCCTGTTCTTTTTCTTTTTCCTCGTTTCGACGCTGTTCTGCTGTCAATTTCGACTGACGATTACTTTCCTGTTGCGCGACACTATTCACATCTACCACATTCAAACTGGTGATTGCCGTAGAATATGGATTGAAATACTGATTTACAATCTCTAAAATTTCTGCTTCATTGGGCAGATAATACGACAGACGATTCACCATACGCGCTTCCCCTGGCAGTACAAACATCTGCAAATCTGTGCTCATGTCTACCTCTAACGCTTTCTTCCCAAACCAAAGCATTTCACCATTGGTAAGGTCCGTGTCGGTATTGCGCAAAACGATTTCTGCCAATTTGGGCAATTTGGTAATGGTAGAGGCCGAAGAAAGCTGCTTTGCTACCGCTTCGATAAAAAGCTGCTGCGCCTTTACTCTTCCCAGATCACCCTCTGCATAACCACTGCGGTACCGTACAAAACCTACTGCCTGCGCACCATTTAAGGTTTGCACTCCCTTATTGATATGAATATGCAAATCCTGATAAGGGTCATCATAATTCATATTGCGGGGAACATCAATGGTCACACCGCCGATGGCATCAATAAGTTCTTCAAAGGCGCTGAGATTTACTACAACATAATTATCTACCTCAAAACCCAATAAATAGGATACTTCTTTTTTCAGGTTGTCAATATTACCTTTTCCCTTTTTGGCACCGACTGCATAGGCCGCGTTAATCTTTTTCACAGAACGGCTTACATTGGACATGGTGTCACGGGGAATGCTCATCACATTGGCTTTATTATTTACACTGTCTAAAGACATCACCAGAATGGTATCCGTATTAAGACCTACCTTGTCTGTTCCTACCACTAACACATTATAGATGCCATCTTCCCGTTCATCCTGCTGCTCAGAATTATCATGCGATAAATTTTCCAGAGACGGCGGTTTTATACTCATACCAGCCATAGCCAATCCGCCCACCACTAAAATGAGAATTGCACAGAGAATTGTTGCAATGGCTTTTTTGCGCACTTTTCTCCTTTTTTTCGGGTGCTTTGTATGTTTTTCAGCCCGATTACGACTGTTTTTTTCCTGTTCCAACCCCAATGGCAAACACTCCTTTTATACAGAAACAATAGAATAAGCATAGCACTTTTTTCGACAAAGCTCAAGCTACTTCCTGTCTATTAGACGATTACTGCACTAAAAAAGTTCTTAATTCCGCAAGATAATTCTCTTTATTTAAATAAAGTCTTTCTAATACAATCTCATCTATCGGCGTTACAATTTGCTCCAGCATGATGAATACATCCTCTGCAGAAAGCTTGATGCAATCCTTTCCTTCCAGTTTCTGCGCTAAAACATCTGCCATCTTTCCCAGCAATTCCAGTGTCACCGGCCTGTCCACTGCCAGCAAGGTCAGCCATTCTGCTGCTTTTACTTGAATTTCATTATTTACATACAATGCATAATAATGCCCGCTTTCTTCCTGCAACAACACTGCACGCAAAATTTGCTGCACATCTTTAGGCTGCAAGCTTTTTCCACGAAAATGTTCAATAATATACTGCATTGCTACAGACATCAAGGTCTGGGCCTTTAAAGCATCTGTCTGCTCTATCACCTTATACATGCGATAGATCGGCTCCATCAGTTTTGCTTCCCGGTATTTTAAAACCTGCTCGTCCATTACTTTTGCTCCTTCATGACTTCAATTTCCCGGATAAAGGTCTGTACATCATCAAATTCTTTATACACAGAAGCAAAACGCACATAGGCCACCTCGTCAATATCCATCAGCCGCCGCATAATATAGGTACCGATTTCACTGGTAGGTACCGCAGCGTACTGCTGTTTTAGATCCTTTTCTACCTCCAGCACTAGCTGTTGTAACTGTTCAATTTCAATGGGGCGTTTTTCGCATGCCTTGGCCAGTCCCTTGAGCAGCTTAGAGCCGTCAAATAATTCCCGCCGACCACTTTTTTTGATGACAACCAGTGGTTTGTCCTCAACCTTTTCATATGTCACAAAGCGCTTTCCACAAACGATACACTCCCGTCGACGGCGAATAGAATTTTCTTCCTCAATTAATCTGGTATCTAATACTTTACTATCACTATGACAAACAGGACATTGCATAGGTTTGTCCCTCCTTTATTAATCAAAAGCTGCATTTTTTATTTTGTCGTACTGCCAAATCCGCCGTTGCGCACCGCTGTCACATTGTCATCTTCCGTGATTCCAAAAGGCACAAAAATGCCCTGCATAAAGCCCTGCCCTGCCTCCACTGTCAGCGTTTTTCCATCTTTACTATCGTTGGTGATTTTGGCAAAAATGTGACCTTCATTGTCAGAATAAAAATAGTCACTGTCTATAATTCCTACTGTATTGTTGAGCTGCAACCGATATTTAAATCCCAGCCCGCTGCGGGGATAACATTGTAATACCCAACCCTCGCAGATTTCTGCCCGTACACCGGTAGGAATTTTTATCGTTTCACCAGGGGCCAGTGAAAAGGTCAAAGGACTAAAGAAATCATATCCCGCCGAACCAGCCGTGGCTCTCTCCGGCAATTTGAGCTTCTCATACACATCAGCATCTGCCGCTTGTCCGAAGGTATCCTGCCACCCCTCTTCAAACTGTGCTTCACTTACTTTATAAAATCTAGCAACTCTATACATAGCACACCTCAAATTAAAAAAATTTCACGTTTATTTTAACACAAATTCATGCCAAGGTACATACATTCACGCAAAAAAACCTTTAGACGTCATAATTTACATCTCTGTCTAAAGGTTTTTACTGTTTCAATTAAATACTTATTTTACTCAGACCACAATACGATTTGACCCAACCGCAAAGTCTCCTTCACATTGATGACCCGTTGATTGGAACTACCCCGCCAATGCAGCTTCACATCCCGTTTGGCAATTTCAAAAGGTCCATCCACAATCACATCTATCAGTGAAATAAAAGGCAACTGCTTAATCTTGTCCCATACAAAACCTGTATACAGCCAAATCGTTTTGCGTGGGTACTTTTCTTTTATTTCTCTTATAAGCGCTTCCACGTCAGCTCGATTTTCCGGATGTAATGGATCGCCGCCGCTAAAAGTAATTCCAGAAATATAGTCTTTTTCCAAATCCGCCATCACTTCATCGTGCGCGACTTCATCAAAGGGCACACCGCCCTCAATATCCCAGGTGATAGGGTTTTGGCATTCTGGACAATGGTGGGTGCATCCTGCTACCCACAGCACTACCCGCAAGCCGTCGCCATTCAGCATATCATCATGCGTAATGTTATGATACCGCATTACATACTCTTCCTTTCTGAAATCTCCACCATCTTCGCATCATTTAGACGCGTGTCCCCTTTTACACGGGAATAAGATAGATACCCATTCATGCGTTCAATTTTGGTCAAGTTTTTGCTACCGCATTTGGGACATACATCCATTTCCAATTCCTGATGTCCGCAGTCATCACAATAAGCCAACGATAAGTTCACGCCTTCATAAAAGCCCATGTCCATTGCTCGACGTACCAATGTCCGCAAGGCTTCTATATTATAGTCAATAGGATATTTTACATACTGAATTTTACCACCGTTGCACAGTTCCCAAAAACGATATTCCAGATTTTGTTTTTCAATAGGCGTAATGTCCTCCGACACATGGCAATGAAAACTATTGCTCACGTAGGCATGATCCGACACATTCTCTACAATCCCAAATTTCGCACGAAATTGCTGCACCTGCAAACCGGTTAAGGATTCTGCAGGCGTTCCATAAATTGCATACAGATTTCCGTCTTCTTCCTTGAATTCATTGATCTTTTGATTGATATGCTCCAACACTTCCAAGGCAAATGCGCCGTCTTCTACCAGTGATTTTTTATTGTACAGCTGCTGTAACTCATTCAGAGCGGTAATCCCAAAAGAAGCGGTAGCTGTTTTCAATAATGGTTTTATTTTATCATGAATACCCAAATGCCCGCCATAGAATCCGCCTTCACAGTAAGCCAGCGGATTGGTAGAGGCCCGCATTTCTCCTAGATAATCATAAGTACGGATATGCAGTTTGCGAATTAAGTTCAAATAGTAGTCCAGCACTTCATAAAAGTCGCGGCTTTCCTGCCGTGATTTTGCCAAAATCATGGGAAGATGCAGGCTGATTGCGCCTATATTGAATCTGCCCACAAATACCGGCTGGTCCTCTTCGTCTGCCGGATTCATCCCGCCCCGTTCATACCAAGGGGACAGAAAAGCACGGCAGCCCATGGGACTAATAATTTTCCCGTATTTTTTGTACATACTGGCCACATAGCCTTCACCGGTCAGGCTCAACCAGTCTGGGTACATGGTTTTACTGGAGCAAGCAATTCCTGCCTCAAAGACATCTTCACAGCATTTTCCTTCTCCATGCAAATCTTTATCATAGAGGAATACAATTTTAGGGAACAAGACGGGTTTTTTGAATCCTTTTTTTCCTTGTCCACCCTGACGCACCTCAAACATAATAATAGAAGCCATCTTGGCAAAACGACCGGTTCCAGTACCGGTGGTTACAGTAATGAAAGGATAGTCGCCCCGGCTGGAACCAACGGTGTTAAATTTGTATTCCCACCCTTGAAAGCCCTGACGGAATTCATATTCAATATTTTTCATTGCTTCTTCTTCGGCCCGTTCCTGAGACAGACCCAAATCCAAATACTTCTGTACGTCTTTGGAGTAGCTCAATTCAGCGTAAGGCTCCAATATCAAATCAACGCTGGGAATGGTAAACCCGCCATATTGCTGACTGGCTGCGCTGAGTACAATATCGCCGATCACGTCAAAGGCTACATTCAGGCTTTTGGGTTCATTATACCAGAGATTCCCCATTTCAAAGCCGCCCTTTAAGACATTCTGAACATCAAAAAGGCAGCAGTTCATGGTATCACGGCGCGCCGACATATCATGAATATAAATATACCCCTCTCTGCAAGCCTGTAATTCTTCCGTGGTCAGAAAAAACTTTTGATATAGTTCTTTATTCAACTGATTAAAAATCAAACTGCGTTTTGTAGAGACGAGGGCACTGTCGGTATTGCTGTTTTCCTTATCGCCAATGTACATAATAGATTGACTTTTCTTATAAACCTCATCCAGCATATGCACAAAGTCCTGTTTGTAATTGCGATAATCGCGATAACTTTTGGCAACCAGAGGATTAGTATTATCCAAGGCACTTTCCACAATATTATGCATTTCACTGATTGGCACTTCTTTGCTGGTTCTGGAACGCACTTTTGCTTCTACAAAGCCGGAAATGAACTTCAAATCCGATTCTGTAAATTCCACCATCGCCCGATAAGCCGACTTATTTACCGCTTTCGTCACCTTTGTTACGTCAAACGCTTCCCGTGTTCCATCTTTTTTGATTACAAAATACCCTTCCATGCAGCGTTTCCCCCTCGTCTCACACAATTAAATTATAGACAACCGGGCAGAGCGTGTATTTTCCGCCTTCCCGGAATATTCTGCCTCTACTAAATATAGTATGTAAATTTGCTCATTAAAGAATTTTTCAACTAAATATAGAAGTATGTTCTTTACTATATCATACTTTCGGAGAAAAAAAAAGTCTTTTCTTTTCATTATTTTTCCCCTTCCCATCCAGAATTCATATAGCAAAGCATTGTTGATTTTTATACTCTTTTATAATATACCTTTTTATCAGACTAACGTCTGCCACAGGCCGGATAACTACGGGAGTTGTCCATCTACCCGACCATTCGCACAAAAAAGCCAAAAATGATATTTTTGTTGTTGTTTTGGCTTTTTTGTGTCTGTTTTCCGTTCGAAATGCTGAAAAGAGTAGTTTTTAATTTTTTTCAAAATTGTAGATATTTATTACTTCTGTTGTGTAATTCGCTGTTTTGTTGTGATAATACGCTACTTTATTGAGGATTCTGCTGCATTATCCGAAAAAGTGGTATTTCAGGATTTTGATGTTTATGGGTGTAGGCTTCTTCTTCCTCACCACCACTCACATATACATTCACATTTACATCTACATCAGGTTTTCGTCTGCGAAACCAGTGGTTTTTATAGGGAAACCTATGGTTTTCAGTTGGGGAAGCGGTGGTTTTTCGTCGTTTTATCACAATATCAGTTTTTCTTGAAAGTATCCTGCTTTTATGTTAGATTTATAGAAAAGACTGGCAAATTTGCAAAGACAATTGATCCATAGAGAAATGCGCAGCAGAATGGAGGTTTAGAATGAACAAGGTATGGACGAATAGAAGCGAAAAGAAAAAAGGGATTCCTCTATTTTTTTCTGTTATACTTGTTTTTTGTATTTTGGGGGCTTTTATCGGTTCGGTTTCGTGGAAAACATCTGCCGAAATGTCAGAGTCAGCAGTTCAGAATTTGACAGAGAGTCTGGACTTGATTAAGTGCACCCTTGAGGCAATTTTAAAAAATGAAGCAGAGTTCCAGAAACTCATTGCACAGGAAATTGCTGGCGTAGAAAATCCACTGGAATATGTCCAGGAATATAAAAAAAATCAGACAATGGTGAAGATGTCATTAATTCTGACAGGGGACACCGAAGGGGTTTCTAATGTAGGAGAGACGTTTTCTGAAGATGAGCTGGATTTTTCTTTGGGCAAAACTGTGGAGGGAATGGCTATATCTCAATCATATCTGAATTATATGGGCACATGGGCATACACCATGAAATGTCCTGTCATTCGGGATGGCAAGGAGATCGCTGTGCTTTATACCGAATATGTATATGATTCCATTGATAATTCTCTTCCAAATGGATTTTATGACCAAAAGGCAATGTTATATATTATGGACGCGAAAAGCGAGAGATTTGTATTGAAACCGAAAGGGATGGGAGAACGGAGCGCAGGACATCTGAATCTGGAGGATTTCTACAGAGCCAATGCTATTCAGGATGAAAATTTGCGCCAGGAAGTTTCTGCGTGCCTGGCGGAAGGTGAAGATATTCTGTTTTACCACGATGTCCAGGGAAAGAATGCTCTGAATTATATGTGGGCAGTGAATGACGGCATAAGCTATCTGGTTGGCTATGTGCCGGTTGAAGCGATTCAGAAAGAAGGAAAGACAGTCAATCAGAATATTTATATCGTTGTATTCACTACGCTGCTTGCTTTTGTTTTTTGCTGTATCCTTTACTATTTTAGCAATAGACAGCAGGAGAAGCTCAGAAGAGAACGGGAAGAAGAGAGAGAAGTTTACAGCAGACAGCTTGCAGAGGCATTGCAGGCAGCGCAGATTGCAAGCAGTTCCAAGACAACCTTCCTTTCCAATATGTCTCATGATATCCGTACTCCAATGAATGCGGTGCTTGGATTTACAGCGCTTTTGGCCAAGGATGCGGAGAACCCGGATAAGGTCAGGGAATATACGAAAAAGATTCTGGCATCCGGACAGTATTTGCTCAGTCTGATTAACGATATTTTGGATATTTCCAAGATTGAGAGCGGAAAGGTCGTACTGAACTTCGAGAAATTTATTTTAAACGATCTGCTATCGTCTGTAGAGGCGATTATCCGCCCGATGGCAGAGGCTAAACATCAGAATTTTTATATTGAGATATCGGGAATCGCGCACGAGTATTTCGTGGGAGATGAGACGAGATTGCATCAGATATTGATCAATCTTCTTTCTAATGCGGTAAAATATACACCGGAAGGGGGAAGCATCTGGTTTCGTGTCATTGGGCTTTCACAGAGATCGGCTCAGTATGAGCATATTCTGATTGAGGTGGAAGACAATGGTTTTGGAATGACGCCAGAGTATTTGGAGACTATTTTTGATGCGTTTACCAGAGCGGAAAACAGTACGACCAATAAGGTGCAGGGAACAGGACTGGGTATGGCGATTACCAGAAATATTGTGGAACTGATGGGAGGAACGATTAAAGTTTCCAGCGAGGTAAATAAAGGCACGCTGTTTCGCGTTGATCTAGAATTCCGTATATCAGAAGACCGGGTAGAACCAAAAAACGAAGAGCTGACAGATATTGATAGCAGTAATTTGGAAGGACTGCATTTTCTTGCTGCAGAGGATAATGAAATTAATGCGGAGATTTTAGAGGAAATCCTTAAAATAGAGGGAGCAGATTGTGTCGTTGTTGAAAATGGCAAGTTGGCTGTGGAACGTTTTATGAATGCTGCAGAAGGCGAGTTTGATGCAATTTTAATGGATGTGCAGATGCCGGTTATGAATGGATATGATGCAACAAGGGCAATCAGGGCGTTGGCGCGCGAGGATGCAAAGACAATTCCCATTATTGCTATGACGGCAAACGCATTTTTAGAAGATGAAAAAGAGGCTCTGGAAGCGGGAATGAGTGTCCATGTGGCCAAACCTCTTGATATTGAATTATTTAAAAAAGTAATCAGACAATGTGTAAAGGAGAGAAAGGTATTATGAAAAAGAATTGGCGGCAAAAAATGAAAAAGCTGGTCGCGGTTTGTCTTATAGGGCTGATCCCATTGGGGATGGCGGCATGTGGAACTAAGGAGGATACAGACCGTAATCTGGCCGGAAAAAGAGGAGAACAGGAAAGGACTATCAGTTTATTTAGTCCAATGGAAAAAGCAGGGCCCAATGCAGAGAATGTTGCAAGAAGTGCATTTGATAAAACCATCGCAATGGCAGAGGAAACATCGGGGATCTACGTGGAATATTTCACGTATACCGCAGAAAATTATCAGGATAAGACATATGATGATGTGACCATTGACAGAATTCGCAATTGCATGGATGATGTGTATTTACTGAATCCGGATGTCATCCAGAAAATGGCGTCAGAGGGAAAATTGATGGATCTGTCCGGACTGGACAGTGCGAAGAATCTGCGGGATGTTGTGATGGCTGCAAATGTTTATGATGGAAAGCTGTTAGCAATTCCCCAGGAGGTAGTGGCATATGGTTTATTTATAAATAAAGATATGTTTGATGCTTATGAATTGGAATTGCCTGAAACACCAGAGGAATTTTTGGAATGCTGCAGAGTGTTTAAAGAAAACGGAATTGAAACACCAATCGGAGCCAACCGTTGGTGGCTGGAGACATTTGTTTTAGCACAGGCTTATGCAGATTTATACAACGGAGGAAACACAGAGGCAGAAATAGCTGCTTTAAACAGCGGAGAAAGTAAATACAGCGATTATATGCGTCCGGGCTTCGAGTTTCTTCAGCAATTGATTGACTGCGGATATATTGACGCCGAAAAAGCACTTGTCAGCGAGGCGATTGAAGGAGAAGGCCCGGATTTTCTTGCTCAGAAAACACCCATTGTCATGGCTTATTGGGGTGCTGCAAATACGGACACCGCTTATGGAAATCCTGATTTTGAACTGCAGGTTATCGGATTTCCCAGCAGTCGGGGACAAATGCCCGTTATGTCTATGACAGGCATGGCCATCGGAGTGGGTTCGGAGCATGCAGAAGATGCAATGCGTGTGTTAGATGTGATAACTTCTGACGAAGCACTTCAGGTTTATGCTGAAACAAATAAGGTGATTTCTCCGTCCAAAAATGTTGAGGTAAATTGCATACCGGCTTTGGAGCCATTGAATGACCGAATAGAAGAGAATGTTTCCGTTCTTGCTTCCAACGCGGGAATGAAGCTGGAACAATGGGGAAATACTTGTCTGATCGTGAGAAAACTGCTTGAAGGCGCAACGGTGGATGAATGCATGACAGAATTTGACAGACTGCAGGAAGAAACTTTGCGCAACTAAAATTCCATTAAATCAAGCATTATCCACCATTGCCTTCTCGAGTCTGATGAGATATATTTCGTAATTCCATCGTACATTGCAAAACGGAGAGATTGGACTGAACGCTACGAAAACTTATCCACCTTTTGGTTGCCCCAATCACCATATTTGCTATAATATTCGTTATATGAAATCGTATCATTTTCGCACAAAGGAGTTTTCCATCATGTTAGGAACGATTGTCAATACCATTACCATTGTCACCGGAAGCCTGATCGGCAGTATCGTGCGCAAAGGCATTCAAGAAAAATATCAGGAAGCGCTCTACACTGCTATGGGCTTGGCAGCCACAGCGCTGGGCATCAACACCATTGTCAGCAATATGCCCAACAGTCAATACCCCGTGTTGTTTATCATCAGCTTAGCTGCAGGGAGTCTATTGGGGACCATCCTGGATATTGACGGCAATTTCCAAAAGCTCACCGGAAAATTCGCCTCCTCCCAGCTGGGTCAGGGGCTGTCCACTGCCATTCTGCTCTTTTGCATCGGTACCCTCTCCATCCTGGGTCCCATTCAAAGCGCATTATACGGCGACCACACCTTTTTGCTGACCAACGCCACATTAGATTTTGTCACTTCTATGGTATTGGCCTCCACGTATGGCATGGGCATCGCCTTGGCTGCCGTGGTATTGTTTTTATGGCAGGGCGCAATCTATCTGGGCGCTGGTTTTCTGGCACCGTTTCTCTCCGCGGAGCTTTTAACGGAAATTTCTATCATCGGCGGGATTTTAATTGCCAGCTCCGGCATCGGCATCCTGGGGCTCAAGGACTGTAAGACGCTCAACATGCTGCCCGCACTGCTCATGCCTGTTATTTGGTTTGCGCTGCAGGGCATCATCGGTTTATAAAGAAGCACCTCCAAGAAAACACGACATAGTTTTTGATGACTATGTCGTGTTTTCTTCTCTTTCACCTTCTCAAAACCAGTTTTCGTATTCGCAGCTGCGATACAACTCATCCAAACGTTCTTCCAACGTTTCCACCTCACGAAATAATTCTACTACTAGCTCTACCAATACTTTGCGCTGTTCCTGCAAATCCCGAATTTTGCCTTCAACAATTTCATATCCATTTTGATATGCATCCATTCCGCTCCCTCCCATCATCATAGTGTATGACAAAAAACAGCAGAAGGATACTTCTCCTATTCTGCCTTTACGCTGCGGGCAGCGCCAATTTACGCTTTATACAATAAAAAAGCCTTTTGCAGTTTGCAGCAAACCACAAAAGACTTTTTTTTTCGATTGCATGCTGTGCTCTAAACTATTCGCCTGGCACACTGATGGCATAAAAATCATGCAATCGACTATGTCCGCCAAAAAGATAATTATATTCCACAATTTTATACTCTGAAATCAAATCCTGTTCAGCAGTCTTGTCAGCAAAATAATGATATTCTCCCTCTGAATTCATATAACCCAGACTGTTAATCATCGGCAGCTTTTGCTGCAGCACATCCAAATATTGATGATAGACAGGCAATTCTAATCCCGCAGTTTTCAAGGTCAAGGTAGATAAATAATTGGCACTGATATCATCATAATAAGCCTCCTGGATATCATAATTGGCCCAGATAAAAAACGGCACTTTATAGCGCTGCTGCACTTCTTCAAGAGACAGCGCACTCAATGGTTTCCCCATGAGCTCCTCTACAAATTCACTCTCCACGCTGGGCTGATGATCTCCGAAAAATACGATGAGTGTAGGTTCCTCCACCTTTTCAAAATAGGTAATCAATTCCCGCAGCGCTTCATCGGACGCATGCATAATGGAGAGATACTGCTCCGTTTCTGGATAATGTTTGTCCATTCCCCGCAGAGACACCCATTTGGGAATGTCTACCGTGTTTAGCTGATATCCGCCATGATTTTGAATGGTCACGTTAAAGAGAAACAGTTTTTCCTCGCCCTTTTCTTCAAAAAGTCGAATCACTTCTTTATAGTCGCTGCTGTCTGTCACATAGGCTTCCCGCATATAGTTGGGATTTTCCATATCTTTTTCCGTGAGGAACGTGTCAAAACCCAGATAAGGATACACCTCGTCCCGCTGCCAGCTGCTCGGCTTGCCGGGATGGAAGGCAACTGCCTGATAGCCCTGCGCTTTCAAAATGGTAGCGATACTATCCAGATCACTGTTGATATATTGCTGATAAACCATGACGCCTGTCGGCAAAAACGCTGTACTCAAGCCTGTCAGAAATTCAAATTCCGTGTTGCAGGTTCCGCCACCCAGCACGCCCACCGACAGATTGCCGCGAATTGTATTATTTTGTAGCGATTGATAAAAGGACATGTAGGGCACACTGGTTTCAAATTCGCCGAGAATACTCAAATCCGCATAGGATTCATTCATAATGGCAATAATATTGGGCTTTTCCAACGCAGTCTTGACCGTATTCGGCTGGGCTTTCGCCAATACAGGAATACTTTGCCGTTCCTCAAACTCCATTTGCCCGTTCAGAAGAATTTCCTCTGTTTTCTGCACCGAATAATGAGCCGGCTTTTCCGCCCGCAAATACTTGCCGCCCATGGCCAAAGACAACGCAGTGCCATTTTGCTGATAACCCTGCAACGGATTCCAGAAATTCACTGTCAAATCATTCTTCTCCCATAGCTTGTCACTGTAAAACTGGTTCATCCCACAGCCCAGAATGGCCAGCAGCACTACAGAACACACCACACTGGAAAGATTGCGCCGTTTGCGGTGAAACGAAGCAACCATAGCCAGACACACGGCAAAAAAGACCATACTGCCCAGCAATAACAATTTATAGTTGAGCTCAATCACATAATTGCTCACCACATTGGCAGCTGTACCAGCAGACAGTACATCGGTGAGCTGCAGCGGGCTGCTGCGAAACAGCAGCACAAAATAATTTACCACACCTACCACAAAACAAAATACAGAGCCCAACGCCACAGTACAGGCATAATGATTGGTAAATGCAAAGAGCAGCAGATAAATACCCAGGCACCAAAGATAATTCAGCAGAAAAATATTCGGCGCTAAAGATGCCGCACTTTGTCCTGCCAAATCCTCAATCACATATACCATCACACATGGCAAAATCAGAATCGCGGCAATCACCCAAATAAAATTCAACCACCGCGGCAACTCCACGCGCACAGACTGCACATAACAACCGCCAACCAGCAGCGCCATCACCACTGACAGCAACGATTCCTGCAATTGCCCATGCTCCATAAACAGGTCAATACGAACCGCCAGCAGCAATAGACAAATGGCTGCCAACACTCCCACGATTGTCAGTCTTTTTTTTGATACATACAAATTCAATGAAAAGCCCCCAGTCATCCTTCAGGTTATATAGCTTTTATTATACATAAACTCCTGCCAAATGTGCAAGCAAAAATCATAATTTACAAAAAACCTACAATTATATCTGCAAGAACATTCCAGATACTCGAAACTCCGACATTACCGCCGATGTATCAGCTTTTCCTGTAGAATGAAAAAACGGCGGCTTTTTTGATTTCTCAAAAGCCACCGTATAAAAAGAATCGTGCAGAAATCACCCTACTGTTTCTGTAGCCAGTGCCAGAGTATCCAACATCGCCTCCATATTGCTGCCCCAGCCCTCCTCATAATCGGAAGGCATACTGAGCTGTACCACCATGCAGCCTCCCCGATAGGCCGTTACATAACAGGTATTGATTACATCAGTGCCATGCGCGGTAAAGACCTGCCACTGACGGGCTGGTTCCTCTGGGAAGCACTTGATTTCACCGGTAGCAGTCCAGGCACCAGCCCCGCCCCGCGGCGCATAACGGCTGTCCGAATCTAAAGAGGCCAACCACTGCTCGACAGTACAATCAGGCTCATAGCCGATTTGCATATAAGTCCCCCATGCAGTGCCAACAGCTTGCTGCAATACATAGCGGTCACAAAACGCTCCATTTTGCTGCATACCGCCGTATTGACCGCTGAAACTAATGGGATCAGTAAACAGAACATAATAACCCGATAATCGATTCATGCCCAATGTCAGGACATCCTCCTCGCCTTCCTTCCAAACTGAAACCTGCCGTCGTACAGTGTCCGCCAACTGTAAATCAGCGGCAGTCCAATAGCGAAAACTTTCCAGATAGCCGTATTGATAATTGAGTTTCATCGTATACCAGGTGTCATCGGCCATGGTGCCGCAGGTGAAATAGCCGGAAGGCGATTCTCCTTGCCCAGTTTGCTGTACGTTTCGCTCCATAATTTCCCGCGTATCGCCACTGTCAATCAATTTTCTGGCAACCTTCCGCAAATAGGCCTCGCGCTGCTCCGCGCTTTTTCCCAGCTCGGAAAACTCTGCCGCTGTCAGCGCATCTTCCTTGCGCTGATAGTAATAGCTCATAATACGGTAGTCTGTCTCCGATACTGTAATGGACAATGCCCTTTCCGGTCGATGTAATTTCCCATCATCGTCAGTCCAGCCAATCACAACGTGATCCGCTTCCTCATCTATTTCTGTGTAGGGTTCCTCCATCCACAAATAGGTTACCATGTCATTATTTTCGTCTTCCCGTACTTCATATACCGCCGGCTCCTGTATCGCATTTTCCGGCAAAAACTCTGCAATCTGCTTATAGGCGTCCATCCCATCATGCACCTTCCCGATTTGCAGACATCCGCTGGCTGCCACCGCCAAAAGCACCACAATTGCCATCATCAGCACACCCTTGCCGTATTTCTGCGGATACAGAATGGCGGCAAACCGTTTTTTGCTGCTCTGTGCCTGTTTGCTCAGATACGTGGACAAGGCAACGCCTCTTTGGCTGGCCATGGCGTTTAGGATAGTCATACTATAAGCCTTGCGGTACTCTATATCCTGACCGCGCACCACCTGTTCATCGCAAACCTGCTCCACATCCCGACCGGCCTGCCCTACCATCAGCCACACCAACGGATTAAACCAGTGAACGGCGTTAGCCATCAACAACACCAGCTTATACCACAAATCATGCAGCTTGTGATGCATCAATTCGTGACGCAGAATCAACGCCAATTCCTGCTCCCCGTAAAAGCGCTGCGGCAATAAAATCACAGGCTTTGCGAAGCCCAGCAGCATAGGTCCCTGCACCGCTGCGCTGACTGCCACAGCAGGCATCTTCCTCAACTGCAACCCATCGGCAGCCTGCCGCAGCAGTTCCTCGCTATCCTCCAAAGGCTGGGCCACTGTCAACGCCTTGCGGCGGAAGAACCCATACTGCGCGCCATACCAGAGCAGAAAGCAAATCATGCCCCCAAGCCACACTGCAAAGAGCAGTACACCGCGGGAAATGGGCTGTGACATCGGCTTTCCTGTTACCGCAGGAGAATCCATTCTCTCTGCCGGATTTTCCCGATAGTTTGAACTTTGTCCTATTGCTCCTTGCGCAGCAGTCACAACCGGTGCCATCATATTTTTATCGCCGCTGGCAGACATTTGCGCGCTCTGCCATGTCGGCGCCGCCTGCAGATCCATCCCCAGCTGCACCGCTGTCTGGGGCAGCTCCGGTGAAAAAGGTATCACCAACCGCACCGCGATCACCAGCCAGATGATTTTCCTCCAACGGGCACTGTAGTGCTTCTGCCACAATGGTACCAACAGCAGCAATACACCAATCACCACCGCCATGCTCAGGCTGATTTGTAATATTCTCTCTACAAAAGCTGTCATTGCTCCACCCCCTTGCTATTTTTCCAGCAGCGCATCGGTTACTTGCCACTGACTGTCAATTTGCTCTAATGTCATCGTCAGATAGTCGTTGGATTGCGTCTCATTGGGCAATTCAATCTGCAAATCGTATCCACTCATTCCTGTAAAATCCTTAGACTTTTTGTCGCATTCATTGAGCAGATAGGAAACGGTTGTATTGTAATCGTAACTGGCAAAGTCCAGGCCATTCACAGTTCCAAAGAAATCCATCATAGCCTGTTGTTTTTCAGTATAGCCTTGGGCAAAATGAGCCGCTGCCCATAGCATTTGCCAGCGTTCCTCTTCCTGCTGCCAATCCAACGGCATTTCTGCACGATAAGAACGATTGTCCACACTATGCACCGGATACGCTGCCGCTTGCTCCAAATCCAGCGTGCCATCTTCCAAAATCGGTGCGCTAAGCTCAAAGCTGTACAGGCTATTGTAATTAAGATTCAAATATTTCCAGACAAACTGATGTCCTTCTGGATCATGTTCTATCAACTCATCCAATTGGGCCCACTGTTGTTTCGTAAGCTGAGGCCGCCAGGAAATCATATAGCTATCCATTTTCACCGTATATAAATCGCCTTGCCTGGATTGGGTTCCCAGTTGTTGATAAAACTGCCCGACACGCTCCAAGTTAAAGGCATTCTCCATCTGCTGATGGAACTGAACCGACAGCCAATTTTGCATCTGCGACAACTGTTCTGGATTGTCATAAGATTTCCGCAAATGATTCAGATAACGATATTGAGTGTTAATTGTGATCTCATAACAGTAATTGTCTGCTGTGATTTCACTGAGATATCGTTTGGTAATACCACTCTCATCTATACCATATTCCTGCCATTGTAGCTCTTTGCCATCTGGAATAATGGCTTTGGCAATTTGCTTTACATAGTCCATGCATTCATCTTCTTTTCCATACAACGATACTTCTGGCCAAACAAGCTCTGTTTCATCACAATTGTAATATACATTATAAATTTTACCAGTGTTTGTAGCACACACATTTAACTGCCGTTTCGGCGGAATATATTCTTCCGTTTTCTGCCCATTTTCATTCAAGAGATAACTCACCGTTGTTTCGCTTTTGCCCTCTGACCAGTCGTAAGTATAGGTTTTTTCATCAAGCGCCATGCCATAGCTTCCAATGATTTCCTCCACCGTATAATTTTCGGACTGCGCAATCGCTCCTTCCGGCAGCCAGGGCGCTACCTTTTCATATAAGGCCAAGCCGACATCCACCGGTTCCTTCACACCCACCTGCAGGCATCCGCTGGCTGCCACCGCCAAAAGCACCACCATCGCCATGGTCAGCACGCCCTTGCCGTATTTCTGCGGATACAGAATGGCAGCAAACCGCTTTTTGCCGCTCTGCGCCTGTTTGCTCAGATACGTGGACAAAGCAACGCCTCTTTGGCTGGCCATAGCATTTAAGATGGTCATGCTGTAGGCCTTGCGGTACTCTAGATCCTGACCGCGCACCACCTGTTCATCGCAAACCTGCTCCGCATCCCGACCAGCCTGCCGTACCATCAGCCACACCAACGGATTGAACCAGTGAACAGCGTTGGCTACCAGCAATACCAGCTTATACCACAAATCATGCAGCTTGTGATGCATCAATTCGTGACGCAAAATCAGCAGCAATTCCTGTTCCCCGTAAAAGCGCTGCGGCAATAGCACCACCGGCTTTGTAAAGCTCAGCAGCATAGGCCCCTGCACCGCCGCGCTGACTGCCACAACAGGCATCTTCCTCAATTGCAATCCATCGGCGGCCTGCTGCAGTAATTCCTCACTATCCTCCAAAGGCTGGGCCACTGCCAGAACCTTGCGGCGGAAGAACCCATACTGCGCGCCATGCCAGAGCAGAAAGCAAATCATGCCCCCAAGCCACACTGCAAAGAACAGTACACCGCGGGAAATGGGCTGTGACATCGGCTTTCCTGTTATCGCAGGAAAATCCTTTTCTTCTAACGGATTTCCCTGATACCCTGAAACTCGCCCCATCTCTCCTGCTGCGCTGGGCACCATTGGCTCCAGCATGACTTTATCGCCGCTGGCAGACATTTGCGCGCTCTGCCATGTCGGCGCCGCCTGCAGATCCATCCCCAGCTGCACCGCTGTCTGGGGCAGCTCCGGTGAAAAAGGTATCACCAACCGCACCGCGATCACCAGCCAGATGATTTTCCTCCAACGGGCACTGTAGTGCTTCTGCCACAATGGTACCAACAGCAGCAATACACCAATCACCGCCGCCATACTCAGGCTGATTTGTAATATTCTCTCTATCAAAGTTGTCATTGCTCAGCCTCCTCAATAAACCGCTTCAATTCTTCTAAATCGGCTTTGGATACCTTTTGACCATCATACAGTGAAGCCACCAGACTGGTCAGTGAATTGTGATGCAGCTTGCGCAGCAAGGTACTGCTGGCCTCCTGCACATAGTCCTCCCGCGGAATCAGCACCGAATAAACATTGTGCCGCCCTTCCTTATCGCAGCGTAAAAAGCCTCTGCCGCACAATCGCGTCAGCAAGTTGAGCAGCGTAGGTTTGGTCCAATCCTTCTCCAACCGTTCCATAATATAATCAGAGGTCACCGGTCCCTTGGCGTCCCAAACCACCAGCATAATTTCCAACTCTGCCTCTGGTAATTTTTTTTTTGCTTTCATATTCTCACCACTCCTGTTTCACATTTATATCTCGACAATTGTCTAACTTAAGTTATTTATATTTTTACATTTGTCTAACAATATGTCAAGTACTATTTCATTTTTAGCAAATAAATTTTTCAGCCCAGATTTCCAACCGTCTGGCTGCACAAAAAAATAGCAGACGGAAACAAATTTTCTGTCCCGCTGCTATTAGCTTTCAATTTTATGCTTTACATTCCTCTTGCTGCAAATAAGCTCGCACTTCCAGCAGATTGCTGCATACAACGCAGCTCAACTGCTCCATCTCCGCCGTTACCGGCAACAAATCAGGCACCATAATAGGTCGCATACCAGCTCGACTGGCGGAACGAATTCCGTTGTACGAATCCTCAATGGCATAAGCCTCTGCCGGTACAACATTCATTTTCTCACAGGCCATCAGATAAATGTCCGGCTCCGGCTTGCTGCGTTTCAGGTTTTCACCACTGACAATCACATCAAAATAATCGATGAGCTGTGCCTGCCGCAAACCATTCAGAATATATTGCAGCGTACTGGATGAGGCCAGCCCAATGGCATAACCGTTTTGCTTCAGATACTCCATCAATTCCCGCACACCCGGCTTGACGGGCAATCCGTGCTGAGCAGTATAGCTGCGAAAAAATTCTCTGGTATACCGGCGAAACTCCTCATAGGAAAATTGGGTGCCAAACTGTGTCTGCAATAAATTCTCTGCGAAAATATGGTTGGTGCCCACACACTGCAAAAATAACTGGTCGATTTCACCCAATTGCATCTTCCCCGCCGCATACCGCCAGCCCTGCTGTACCACCTGCTCCGAAGCGAAAATGACACCATCCAAGTCGAAAATTACTGTTTTTCCCATTCTTACGCCACCCTTTCCCATTCTTTTGCTCTATTATAGAGCGTCCAACGCAAAAGTCAAGGGCAGGTTGCATTTGTTGTTGATACTATAATTTACACAGACACAACTTTTTTGCCGTTCCAGGTTTATATTCCATAAAAGTCCAAAAACTGTTTTGCTTCTAACGTTTTGGGATGATACAGTGCGATGTTCGCTTCCCCTGCCTCTAATAATTTTCCTTTATAAAAAAATAATACATTATCGGCAATTCGCCGTGCCTGCTGGAGGGAGTGAGTTACCAAAATCAGCGCACAGCCTGTTTCCTGCGTGTATGTCTGAATCAGTTGTTCGGCAAAAGAGCTGCTTTCTATATCCATAGCCGCAGTCGGTTCGTCCAGGATTGTAAGGTCAAAGGATTTCATCATAAGCCGAGCCAACGCCATGCGCGCTGTCTCACCGCCTGATAATTGATTGGCCCGTTTGTCCGCTAAATGTTCCAACCGCATAGATTTCATCAAGCTTTCTGCTTTTTTCCCATCCCGACCGCCGAGCATAATATTCTCTTTGAGGCTCATCCGAAAAGCGTAGTTTTTTTGCGGCATATACCCTACCGAAATACCTGACTCTAATAAAGGAGTCGGCAAATCAGCCGAGATAATTCCTGCCAATGCTTTTGCAAAGGTGGATTTGCCGCTGCCGTTGGCGCCAATCACACAGTATATCTTTCCGCGCTCTAACTCTATACCTGGAAAGTCCAGCACCTGTCGGCCTTCATAGTTTTTGGTAAAAGCTGCGATTTTCAACGGCTCAACCTCCTTTGCAGCAGGGATATCGTCACATTTACAATAAAGGATACTGTCAGCAGAATGATCCCAAGGGCAATCCCCAAGGAAAAATTCCCCCGATTGGTATACTGCATGATAGCAGTTGTCATTACATTGGTTTTCCAGGCAATGGCGCCGCCTACCATTGATACCGCGCCAACCTCAGCAATGGCACGGGAAAAAGCCAACAGATATGCTGAAAATACCTGATAAATGCACTCATTCGTCAGTAACTGAAACGTTTTGAGATTGCCCAGGCCTAAGCCTTTGGCCGTTTCCCGAATCACAGGCGCAATGCCGGAAATATAACTCTCCAAACTGCTCACCACAATGGGCGTAATCAATACGACCTGGGCCATAACCATGATATCCACTGTGAACAGCAGCTTATACTGGCGAAAGGGGCCTACACCAGAAAACAGCATATAAAAAATCAGACCACAAACCACCGGCGGCAATCCCATCAGAGTACGGTTAACCACAAGAAGCACCCCTCTCCCCTTAAATTTGCAGGAGCCTAAGAGAATTCCCAGCGGCAAACCAATCAGCAGTGCCAATATAGAGCTGGCCAAACTCATCCGAGCAGTGACCGAAAGAATATTACATAACTCCGCGTCTGCAGACAATATCAGAAACAACGCTTTTTCTAAGGCTGTGTGCACATTCTCACCTCATCGAATTAAATTCCCGTGGAAGAACTCTCCCACGGGAATTTAATGGATATTGTTTTACAAAAATTTACTTAATCAATTTGACCGTTGTTGGCAACAAAAGTCAAGAATGTAGCTTTATCAGTCAGGATATAACCATGCATCTGTTCAGCCATCACCAAACATGCGCCCATACCGGCATTGGCAGAAGTATACCAATCTGTATAGTCGGCAAAAGATTCTGCATCTTCGGTAATTCCCAATTCTTCAGGCCAGAGAGACAACTCTTTGCTATGTGTACCGGAACCGTCCCCACGGGAAATGAACGGATATTTCCCATCTGCAATCGCAGCAAAGGCGTCTTTTACGCTGTCACAGTCTGCAGCGCCGGCTGGGTCTTCAGATGGTCCGCACAGCACAAAATAATTGTAGATGAAGGAATTTCTTTCGGAATCCAGACCATCAACGACACGGGCAAACCCTTCCTCAACAAACGCTTCTTCCTGTGCTTTGGCATGAACAAGAATCACATCAGCGTTGCCATATTTCGCGGCAGCAATGGCTTTCCCTGTCCCGGCGGATTGTACTTCAACTGTATAACCGTATTCCTGTTCAAATACTGGCAATAAGTTATCCAACAAACCGGAATCTTTCACAGAGGTTGTGGTAGACAAACGAATGGTTTTCGTGTCCTCTGTAGCGGCAGCCACTTCGCCGTCATATACAGGCGCGTCTTCTTTTACATAAAACAGATGCTCGCCATAATCAGCCATACCATATTCACCGGCCAAATCCAAGGCTTCCTGTGTCAGCAGCCAGTGAACCAGCGCGTCTGCACCGGCAGTGTTCACAGCAACGTCACTGATTGCGTTTCCGTCAGCGTCTGTAAATGGCGCTTCTGGATTCACAGCAATTACAGTGTAGGTGTTCAACATACTTTCATCTGCTTCGTACAAAATTTTGGTGTCTACCGCAGCAGCTTGCCCATCAGATTCAGCAGGTTTTGAACTTGTACAACCAGCAATCACCCCCAACATCATGACCAGAGCCAACAGCGCAACAATTTTTTTCTTCATGAATTTCCCCTCCATAGGATTTTTTAGAAAATAAAAATGACCAGCCTATTTCAAACAAAAAGGCACAACAAACTGTGCTTAAATGTTTTTAGAAAAGAGGCTCGTCCACCGCTTTACAAAATAATTTAAACAAAACTGAAATGCCTAAGTTTTCCAGGCCGTCATTATATGCTACTACTATAACATGGTTAATCTGATTTTTCAATAGTTTTTCAAAAATTTCCCTTTTCTTTTCTGCTGAAATCCCGTATAGTATAGACAAGGAGGAGAGAGCATAATGATTGACGAAAACTGGGCTGTATCGTTGGAGCGGGCGCAGGAATTTTTTCTGTCCCAGCCTGACGTTACACAACAGAATGGAAATTTTTATTATAAATCCTGCTGTATTTCCTTGAAGGCGCAAAAGCCGTCGGCTCCTCCCTGGAATCTTCCTCGCATACAACTTCACATAACCGGTGAAGATGCTGATGTGCAGGATATCCACCGTCGTTTTTTTCTGCGCTTTTTATCGGCGGGAGGTTGACAAAATTCTACTAAATCAGGAGGCTAACTCATGAGTAAACCAATACCATCGATGGACGTATGGCTTAAAGAGGCCAAAGCACACGAAGACGCGCACAAAGTCGGTATGTATCTGAGCCATAACGGCGTCGTGCGCCAGAGCGCCAAAGCAATGGTGCGTCAAGGAGACCAAACTACCAAACCTGTTACCGGAATGCTTTTTTCCTACGATGCAGCGAAGGTCGAGGCAGTCATTGCCGATACCCGTCGGCTGGAAGGAATCTATTATGTCCGTGTCTGGCTGAACGAGGGCGAATTGCAGCTGGGAGAAGATATCATGTTTGTTCTCATTGGCGGCGATATTCGGCCGCGTGTCGTAGAGGCACTGCAATATTTGGTCGGACGTATAAAAAGTGAATGTGTCAAAGAAATTGAATTAAACTGAAACAAGCGCAAAAATTCTGGTGCAATGAGAATTTTTGCGCTTGTGCTTTTTATTTTTCTGGCAATGCACAATCCGCACTGCCTTCGCCATGAAGCATATCCAAACCATGAAGAATGGGCTCAATAACCGCCAATAGATTTTCCTGCGCCGCTTTTTTGCTGCCTGGCAGATTCACAATCAAACTGCGTTTGCGAATGCCGGCAACAGACCGAGACAAGCAGCCATGGGAAGTAATTTTCATACTTTCCGCCCGCATCACTTCCGGAATACCCGGAGTGGCCCGTTCAATCACGGCATTGGTGACCTCCGGTGTAATATCTCTGGGAGAAAAGCCTGTGCCTCCGGTAGTGAGTACCAATGCAACTCCTAAATCATCTGCACATTTCACAAGTTCCCGCTTGATTTGCTCCGAATCATCAGGCACAAGAGCCGTATAACACACAAGAAAGCCTCTTTCTTCCAATAGAGCGCAAAGATTCGGCCCACTGGTATCGACCCGCTGGCCAAGATACCCTTTGTCACTGACTGTAATGACCGCTGCCGAATAGCTCATTTGCATTCCTCCCTCATATAATCTCCGTGCACACCGCCACGTTTCTGCAATAATCGGATATCTGTAATTGTCATATCTTTCTGAACAGCTTTACACATATCGTAAATTGTCAATGCAGCAACACTGGCCGCTGTAAGCGCTTCCATTTCCACACCTGTTCTTCCGTCGCAGGATATTTTGGCAATGATTTCAACGGAATGCCGCGTCTCGTCCAGTTGCAGTTCCAAATCAATTCCATCCATCAGGATAGGATGGCACATCGGAATCAAGCTTGACGTTTGCTTCGCACCCATCACACCGGCAATTTGAGCCACTGTGAGGACATCTCCCTTTTTCATTCCGCCGGAACGAATCAACTGAAATGTTTTCTCATTCACCAACACTCGTCCGGCTGCCACTGCCACACGTTGTGATATAGGCTTTTCTCCCACATCGACCATCTTCGCTCTGCCTTTTTCATTAAAATGTGTGAAGTCCTCCATGATTATCCTCCAATCTGATTCATGTTTCTGCCTGCATGACTGCGCTTTTTAAAACTCATCTCGCCATGCCATTCCGGTTTTCGCTGGATTGCCTGTTCCATCACAGAGCGCATTCCGGTAAAGTCAAGGCCTTTGATGTTGTATTCCTCCGCAGAATGCAAACAAGGTTTGATTTTACCGTCCGCTGTCAGTCGAATCCGATTACAGCTTCCACAGAAATGCGCGTTTACCGGCCGAATCAGTCCAACTCGCCCCATAGCTCCCGGCAGTTGATATAGTTGCGCGACGCCGCCATCGGGCTCCACTGCTGCCAGCTCCGGCAACACTTCCAGCACCTTTTCACAGGGAAGAAATGCAGTTTCATCAAAATCCCCGCTATTATACATAGGCATCATTTCAATAAAACGTACATCCAGCGGATACTGTTTTGTCAGTTCCGCCAACGCAGCAATCTCCTCATCATTAAAACCGCCAATTAACACTGCATTAAGTTTGACCTTCTGATAGCCCGCTGACAAAGCTGCCTCTATTCCCGCCCATGCATCGTCCAGTGCTCCACCGCGTGTAATATAGGCATATTTTTTCCTATCCAACGTATCCAGACTTATATTTAACCGTGTAACGCCAGCCTCTCTCAAGGGCACCGCCAATGCAGGAAGCAAGATGCCGTTTGTTGTCATACAGACTTCACGAATCCCATTTACAGCCGCAATCCTGCGACAAATAGAAAGGATATTTCTTTTCACTAACGGTTCTCCTCCGGTTATGCGCAACTTGGTGATTCCCAAAGAAACGGCAGCTTCAACAGCCTGTACTAATTCGTCCTCACTAAGCATCTCTTTATGTTCTTTTTTGCAGATGCCTTCTACCGGCATACAATATCGGCAGCGAAGATTACATAATTCCGTGACCGAAATTCGCATATAATTTATATTACGTTTATACTGATCTAACATACTCCACTCCGTATATTCCGCCAGGCTCTTGCGCCCGCTGTTTTTCCTTCCTGGATAACGCCCTCTATCATACTATGAACTGCTTTACAATTACCACAAAGCTGGAGCCACTCCGGCACGCCTAACTCCTGTATCAGTGTCCGCTCTGGTGTGTAGCCTACCGCGATGAGCAGTGTCCTACAGGGAATAAAATCCTCTTTACCACTTTGAAGATTGTGGACAACCACGCCAGCCAGCTTCCTTTCCCCATACACACGGCTAACAGTAGAATTACAAAGAAGCGGAAGGGCATAGCGCTCCAAATGCAACTGATTTCTGGGCATTCCTCCGCATTTTTCTCTTTGTTCCACCAAAGCATTTATTTGGCAACCGCTGGCACTGAGTTGACCGGCCATAATTAATCCCAGATCTCCGCTGCCTAAAATAACTGCCGGTCCTTCTGGTACCCGATATTGTAGATTCATCATTTCCTGTACCTGGCCTGCTGTATAGACGCCTTCTGGTCTTGTGCCAGCAAGCTGCAATGCACCGGCCGGAATCTCCCGACAACCAGCGGCAAAAATCAGTTCCTGAAAACGCAGCCTCTGCAATCCCGTTTTTGCCCCGGACAACACAGCTACCTTGTTTTTTGAAATCGACAGCGCCGTCGTAGCACATTGCAGTTCCACTTGTTTTGGGAAGTCGCGCAGCAGTTGCTCGATATACTGAGGACCTGTCAAGCCCTGCCCGAATCCCTGATGGGCACACTGCAACAGCACCCCGCCCGGTTTGGCTTTACTGTCCACTAGCACAACTTGATGACAGCCTGATTCTGCCGCAGTTCTGGCTGCGGTCAGTCCCGCCGCACCGGCGCCGATGATTAAAAGCTCACAGTCCTTCATGCCCTGCCTCCTTTAGGAGCGCCTCAACTGCAAGACGGCATCGTCCCCCCTGGCACCGGCCCAAACCGGCTCCAACACGGCGTTTCACTCCATTTATATCCACAGCGCCACGGTCAATGGCTGCAAGCACCTCTGCCCGCGTTACATCCTCACAATGACAGATGATCTCACCATAATCAGGTGCTTGCGCAACCAGTGCGGCTCTTGCCTTATACTCTAACTGACGAGCCTGTTTAATTGCCATCCGTTTGGACACAAATCGCATATTTTTGTCAGCATGCAAATAATCAGCCGCTTTTCTTGCAAGATAAGCGCCTAATTGATCGGCACAGGTAAGTCCAGGCGTTTTTATCCCGATCAAACTGTAAAAACCAAGCGCAGGTTCCTCTATCACAAAGCTATTGATACTCCTGCCATCGGGCAAATATTGCCCATTTTTCTCTATCACATGCTGTGGATTCGGTCGTACAGCCGCAAAAGACCTAATCTGCAGCTTTAGATCTACGTCTGGCAGTATTTTCTGTGTCAATTTCTGCAAGGACTCCAGCTCATTTCGCTCCACAGCAGCATATTCTTCAGCGCAAGGACGCTTGGTGGGGCCCAATAACAAGCTGCCCTCTACAGTAGGCACTGCCGTCAGGCCCTTGCCTGATTCCTCCGGTTCATGAAAAATAATATGTTTCGGCCCAATTACACTTTTATCCAGCACCAGATAATCACCGGCGTCAGGAACAATACGCACACTGGGCGGAAACAACATTTCCTGTACCTGAGCTGCCTGCAGGCCTGCACAATTGCATAAAACTCGACATCTAACGCTTCCCTGCTCTGTCTCTATCACATAGCCACCAGCATATTTCTGAATCGCCAACACCCGATTGTGTAAACTTACAACACAGTCATTATAAATTGCATTCTCAAATGCAGCAATTCCAAACTGCCATGGATTTACAGTGCCTGTACTGGGCACATACAAGGCTGAATGTATCTCTTTTGTCAAGGCAGGTTCTAGCTCTAGCGCCTCCGCAGTAGACAATATTCTAAGCCCTGGCACTCCATTAAACTGTCCCTGTTCCAACTTTTTCTGTAATACAGCGTTTCCTTTCGGTCCACCACTCACCATGAGAGAGCCACAACGTTTGAATGGCACCTCAAGCTCCTGACACAACACTTCAAACTCCGCATTGGCCTGCACAGTCATACAAGCTTTTAAACTGTTGGGTTTATTGTCACAGCCCGAATATACAATGGCTGTATTAGAACGGGTAATACCAGTACAGACATCCTCAGCTGCCTCTATTAACAATACAGAAATATTCCATCGGCGCAGATTTCTGGCAGTAAAGCACCCCAACACACCGCCGCCGATTACCACCGCATCATAAAATTTCATTGCCCTATCTCAATCAGCTCGCCAGGACGGTCAAGAATGTAGCCGCCCATGGCTGTGATTTTTTCCTGGAAGTTTTTACTTTTCAAGGTAGCGAGCAATCGCTGCATCATAGGCGTTTCCCAAGCTTTGTCTGAAATCAATAACGCATATTCCTCAATGCAAATCGGTACGAAATCCAAATCATAGAGCTTGGCCGCCGAATATATCCCCATTCCTGCGTCTGCAGATCCGTTGGCAATCTGCGCCGCCACACTGGTATGCGTCAGTTCTTCCCGTTCATAACCATAAACATCTTTTGGCTCAACGCCCTGCTGCTTACAGAGATAATCGCTAAGAATCCGTGTACCGGAACCCTTTTGTCTGTTCACATAGCGCACACCCGGCTTGGTGATATCCGTAAATTTTTCAATACCCAGAGGATTTCCCTTCTGAAGCATCAGCCCTTGCTGGCGACCTACACAACGCACCAGCTTCACGCCTCCCTTGGGAAAATATTTTTTTATAAAGGCGATATTATATTCTCCCGTTTCTGTGTCCAATAAATGACAGCCAGCAGCATGAGCCTCTCCCCTGCGAATGGCCATGATGCCGCCCATAGAGCCCACATGCGCAGAACTCATGTATAGGCTGGCATCTTCTAAATGCATCAAATTGGCGATCTCATCCAACAATGGGTCATGACTGCCTATCATCACCAGCGTATTTTTCAGTTTTTCTACGCTGCTCAATAATTTCACTTCCACCAAACTGCTTGCTTCATAACCTTCTACACCTTGTGGAACCTCCAAAATGCCATCTGCTTTTACCAAAGAAGACACTACACCGCTGCCACGGCTGAGCGGAGAGGCCATCAACTCATCCCCTACATAGCCCAAGCGTACCCGCACAAACTCCTGATATTTCAAACTAGAGACAACAGGTCTTGTCAGTTTTGCGGTCGCGGTCTGCACCCGCTCAGTTCCATGCTGTAGCCAGCAGGCAATTAATGGTTTTAAAAGCTCCTCAATCACAATAATCCCGGATACCGGATACCCTGGCACACCTAAAATTGCCTTGGCACCCTGACAGCCTAAAATAGCAGGCTTGCCCGGTTTCATAGCAATACCGTGATATAAGACTTGCCCTACTTCCTCAATTACTTTCGCAGAAAAATCTTCTCGCCCAGCCGAAGAACCAGCATTCAAAATCACCATATCACAAGCGTCCACTGCCTGCTCCAGAGCTTGCTTGATCTGCTCAAACTGATCCGGCACAATGGGATAAATGATTGGGTCAGCGCTCCACTGTCTAAGCATTGCGGAAAAAATAGAGGAATTAAATTCCAAAATGTCACCCTGTTTAGGGTCTGTACAAGGCTGTACAATTTCATCACCGGTTGGAATAATTCCGACTACCGGCCTTTTTATCACTTCGATTTCCAGCACCCCGGCTGCAATCATCGCACCGATAGCCGCTGGCGTCACTTCAATGTGTGCGCCCAGAATCATCTCTCCTGCACACACATCCTCACCGATCTGACGGATATGCTGCCAGGGTACCGCAGCCTCATGGATTGTAATAGATTCATCTGGATTCTTCACCAGATCCTCCACCATAATCACCGCATCATATCCTTCCGGTATTGGGTCTCCGGTGTCCAACACAATAAACTGCTCCGGCTGCAAAATAACCGGCGTTGTCTCTGTAGCGCCAAAGCTGTCTTTGGCTACGATTGCGACGCCATCCATAGCACTGGCTGCATAATGCGGCGCACAAATATGCGCATAAACCGGCTGTGCTGTGATTCTGCCGCATGCCTGCTGTACGGCAACCATCTCTGTTTTTGCAGCAAACCCGTTTTGCAATAACAACTGTATATACTCCTCTTGTGCCTGTTTTAGCGGCACATTGGTTAAATATTCAAAAGCCATATCATTCAAACCCCTTATTTTCCTGAAATCGTCACTTGAATCTCCGCTCCCTGTGGCAGCCCTTCGCAATCTCGAGCTATACAGAAAAAGCCGCCTGTTCCCGCAAGCGCAGCAATCAAACCTGACTTGCCCCTCACCGGGTGCGCAATCAACTGACCGTCTGTCCGTTCCAGTTTCACACACTGATACTGTGCCCGTCCATGGTTGGCACTGACACTCTCGGCAAGCCTCGCCGTCACCGTATAGTTTTCCGTCTTGCATCCGCTAAGCCTGTCTAATAAAGGCAACACAAAAAGCTTTGTGATAAAATAAGCGGCCACTGGATGCCCCGGTAAACCCACCAACGGCTTCACACCCACTTTTCCCAAAATGGTAGGCTTCCCTGGTTTGATTGCAATTCCATGCAGCAATAACTCTCCCAGCGATTCTATAATTCTGCAGGCAGCATCTTTGACCCCTACACTGCTGCCGCCAGACAATAAGACTGCATCACATTCCGCCAATGCTGCTTTTACCGTTCTTGCTAGCAACACTTCGTCGTCCTGCACAATACCATAAAATCTCACATCGGCGCCAAACGCAGACAACATAGCGGACAGCATGGGACCATTCACATCTCGAATCTGTCCCAGACCTGGTTTCTCATCCGGCGGCACCAGTTCGTCGCCAGTAGACAAAATCCCCACAGTTAATTTTCGCACCACCGGCACCTGCACGCGCCCAATTGCAGCCAAAGCACCTATGTCCTGCACACGCAAAACACGGCCCTTTTTCAGAATCGTTTTGCCGGGAAACACATCGTCCCCTTTAAAAATCATATTCTGACCTGGAGCCGCAGCCTTTGAAACAGCAATCAAACCATCGCCGTAGTCCTCTATATATTCAACCATGACCACACTGTCAGCTCCCTGGGGAATCGCACCGCCTGTAGGCACCGCACAACAGCAGCCCTGCTGCAACTCCATCTTTGCTCCCTGTCCCATCAAAACCTCTCCGCGCAATTCCAGCACTGCCGGAATTGCATCCGTACAGCCAAAAGTATCTTCTGCCCGCACAGCATAGCCGTCCACCGTGGAACGATCAAAATCCGGCACATATTCTGCAGCAATCACATCGTCAGCTAATACTCTGCCTATCGCTGCTGATAGTTCTACATTCTCCACACGATCCGTTAACGGCACAAAGACTGTTTCTATCAATGCCAGCACTTCTTCCGGCGTCTTCACAGTTAACATTTTATACCTCCATAATAATTCGCCCTAAATCTCTATAATCATTACCGGAAAAACCAGCCAATTCCCGCCGAAATGCCGGCTGCTGCAACAATTCTATCAACTTTTGCACAGGTTCCCGTTCCAGCTCTGATTTTTTAAATACCAAATCAAACCGTTCTTCCATCAACGGAATAAAATCAATGCCGTCTATTTGACGGGAAACGCGCTCTGTACCAATGGCCAAATCCGCTTCTCCGTCAGCAATCGCCGCAGCTACCGTCAAATGTGACCGCATGATGCGCTCATAGCCTTTGAGCGCCTCCGCGGCAAATCCCAGCCGCTTCATTTGCAAATCCAGCAAAATTCTAGAACTGGAACCTACACGTCGATTTAAGATCGAAATATCTGTCCGTCCCAGGTCTTCCCAACCTTTAATCCCCTTCGGATTGCCCTTCTGCACATAAAAGCCCTGCATCCTGTAAGATATATTCAGCAATATCGCCGGAATACCTGGCATCAGTTTTTGCACAAAGCCTACATTGTATGTTTCCCCATCAAACAGATGACAAGCTGCCATGTCCACCTTATCCTGATACAGCGCCAACAGGCCCTCAAACCCTGACAAATAGGTACGACCTGAGCAGATCCCTTCCTGCTGCAAATAATTGGCGATAATATCCAACACCACATCTTGTCCAGATAATATCAAATCCGGCGCATGTTCTTCCGGCACCAGAAGTGTTGAATGGGTGTCAATTCGCCGAATAGGCTGGGTAGAATTTTCATGACGAGAGCGCGCAATATAAGCATCCACATCATCTTGGGTAAACCGTACCTTCCGTCCCACTTTATATGAATGGATTTCACCTCTGCGAATCAATTCATAAATCGTAGATTTGCTCACATGCAGAATCTCTGCGACTTCTTGCGTCGACAGTGATTTATTCTGCGCCATAATCATCCCCTCTTTCACGCACAGCTATATTGACTATCATGATTTTTAAGCGTCATACGTTTTGAATTCATTATACACTGTTTGCACTCACGCCTACAAGGTCAAAAAAGTAGGATTAAATCCAGTTTCATATCATTTCGTATTATTTCGCACAAAATGTAATTTTGCAAATTGCCCTGTCAATAAATATGAACTGACCAGTTCATATCATTTCGTACAATTTCGCACGAAAATGAACTCGCAGCCTTGTTTCTCTCCACCTCCCTCTCTATAATAAAAATATAGTGAAATAACTATATTTAAGAACAATTTCTAATTCAATCAAAATAACCTGTTTTTTAAGACGGCAGGAAAATCCATTACTCTTAGCAACGTCTGGCAATGGTTACCTAAATGTATAGAAGGTATTAAGATACAGGTCATTCTATAGTATAAACGGCTTGTACCTTTTTTCTTCATTCATTTCTACTTAACAAAACAGAATAATCAATTTGGAGGTATTTTTATGGCAAACGCATACTATGAAAAAATCGCCAGAATCAATCTCACCACTGGCGAAATCAAAGTTGAAAAACTTGATCTTGATTTGGCACGCAAATTTATCGGTGGTCGCGGACTGGGCACAAAAATGCTTTATGATGAGGGCGTTGCTACCGTTGACCCACTCTCTCCAGAAAACAAACTGATTTATATCACCGGTCCTATGACTGGTGCAGCTGCACCATCCACAGGACGCTATATGGTGGTAACAAAATCCCCGCTCACTGGCATGATCGCCTGCTCTAACTCCGGCGGGATTTGGGGGGCAAAACTGAAATATGCCGGTTGGGACGCCATTATCGTTGAAGGTCAGGCTCCTGAATGGACTTACATCAGCATTGATGACGATAAAATCGAACTGCTGGATGCAAGAGAATATTTAGGTATGCTCAGTGAAGCTACCGACGTCACCTTAAAAGAAAAACATGGCTCTGATGCATCTGTTCTTAACATCGGTCCCGCTGGTGAAAAACAGGTTTTGATGGCCGCTATCATGAACGATAAAGACCGCGCTGCTGGCCGTTCAGGTGTAGGCGCTGTTATGGGCTCCAAAAAATTAAAAGCGATTGTTGTAAAATGCAGCCGTAAAACATTAGACGTAATTGCTGATGAAGAAGCACTCAAAGAGGCAACGAAAAAAGCGCTAACTGTATTACGCGAAAACCCTGTTACCTCCTCCGGTTTACGTCAGCTTGGCACTGCCATCTTAGTAAATATCGTTAACAACGTTGGTTCTCTGCCTACAAAAAACTGGCAGGAATCCTATTATGAACAGGCGGAAGATATTTCCGGTGAAACCTTGGCAGAAAAATATCTGGTAAAAGCTGGCGCCTGCCATCGTTGCCCCATCGCTTGCGCCCGTGTGATTGATGTCAACGGTCGTGTAACCGGTGGTCCTGAATACGAACCACTGTGGGCTTACGGCGCAAACTGCGGCAATAATGATCTGAATATCATTGATGAATGTAACATGCTCTGCAATGAATACGGTCTGGATGCCATTTCCGTACCCTGCACCATCGCTGCCGCCATGGAACTTTATCAGCGCGGCGCCATCAAAGAAGAAGACTGCGCTGGCGTACCACTGGAATGGGGCAGCACCAAAGCTCTGGTAGAATGGACCAAACGTATCGGCAGTCCAGAAACCGAATTGGATTGGTTGATGAGTTCCGGCTCTGCCCGTCTGTGTGAACATTATGGAATGCCTGAAGTATCCATGAGCGTAAAGAAACAGGAAATGCCCGCTTACGATGCCCGTGGTATTCAGGGAATTGGAATTACTTACGCAACCTCCAACCGCGGCGGTTGCCATGTTCGCGGCTATATGATCTCTCCAGAAGTTTTAGGGCTGCCGCAGCAGTTAGACCGTACTGTCCCTGACGACAAAGCAGCTTGGGCTAAAACCTTCCAGGATTTAACCGCTGTCATTGATTCCATGGGACACTGCCTGTTTACATCCTTCGCTATGGGCGCGCAGGAATACACAGATTTGCTCAATGCAGCCACCGGTACCCATTACACCGCTGAAGAAGTATTAGAAATCGGCGACCGCATCTACAATATTGAGCGTATGTTTAATAAGGCAGCTGGTATGAAACCGGAAGACGACCGCTTACCAAAACGTTTATTGCAGGAACCTATCGTGAACGGTCCATCCAAAGGCATGGTTTCCCAGTTGCCATTGACCTTACCGCAATACTACGAAGCGCGGGGCTGGGTCGATGCATTCCCAATGGATGAAACTTTGAAAAAACTTGGTCTTGACGAATGTATTGGTAAATAAGTATACTGAAAAAGGGTGGAGATTGTTTCCACCCTTTTTTGTCACAATTCTTTTATATCAACAGAGGTGAGTCACTATGATTGAAGTTCGCTTGTTCGCTACTCTGCGCCAGGGACGGGAAAAGATTATCATGCTGGAAAGCGAACCCGTTTCCACTGTCAGCGATATCCTGCGCAAACTGGATATTCCCGCAGAAGAAGTTTCCATCTTGTTGGTAAATGGTTTTCACAAAAAAACAGAAACACCTGTCCAAGACGGAGACATTGTAGCGTTATTTCCTCCGGTGGGAGGTGGCTGATGTGGAAAATCGTTATCTCAGAAACATCCCGGCTTTATCTGAACAGGAATGTCTGCTGCTGCAGAACAAACGGGTAGCGGTAGTAGGGTGCGGCGGAATCGGTGGTTATCTAATTGAATTGCTAAGCCGTCTCGGCGTCGGCTACATAAAGGCCATCGACCCTGATGTATTTGACGAGAGCAACCTCAACCGACAGCTGCTACTGGAACAGTCTCTGATTGGTTATCCCAAGGCCAAGGCAGCCCAAGAACGCGTACAGCGTATCAATCCCCATATAAAAGTTGAGCCGATTATTGCTGCCCTAGATGCCAATAACGCATCTACACTGATAGCTGACTGTGATTTGGCTCTGGACGGTTTGGACAGTATTCCTGCACGGCGCATTTTGGCCGCAGCTTGTACAGAAACCCATATTCCTTATGTTTATGGTGCAATTTCCGGTTGGGTTGCACAAGCTGCTGTCTCCATGCCCGGCGATAATTTTTTGGATGCGCTTTATCCACCGGATGTCACCATCCGCGATAAAAGTGTGCTAAGCTTTACACCTGCATTCTGCGCTTCTATGCAAGTCGCCTTAGGTGTGAAATTGCTGACAGGTCGCCCTATAAAATCAGGTGTCTTATACTATTGCGACCTGCTCAATCAGGAATTTGAAACCATCCCGCTAACAGTCTAAAAAATTTTTCAGCATCTTCTTTCACAGTAATTAGGGCAATATAGCTATAAGCATATCAAAGCACTTGAGCAGTTACCACAGCCTATAAAAAAACTGCTTCTTTAAATAAGTAAAGGAGCAGTTTTTTACTTTCCGGCAATACTAAATTTATTGATGCTACAAAAACCCTTTTTTTTCAGGAATAAATATTTGACAGATAAAGTTTAATCAATAACTCCATCAAAAATATCCTCTTTTGCTAAAAAAGAGGATATTTGTATGTACAAAAGCCAATCTTTTGCATAAACAGATACTATTTTATCGTTAACACCGTATAGCCAGCTTTTTGCACGGCACGAATCAAATCTACTTCGCTGACAGCACTACTGCATTCTACGGTAGCAGTTTTGGCGGCAGCATTTACACGGGCTGTCACACCATCCAATGCATTGAGCGCTGTTTCGACACGGGTTGTGCAATGAGGACAGGTCATGCCGCCAATCTGAATGGTTTTAGTCATAAAAATCAACTCCTTTTGTGTTTGTTTGCACTAAAACTGAATTCTGTATCTTATCCCAATCTTTTTCTTTATTATAATGATTTTATCCATCTTCCACAACAAAAACTGCACAAGTATACAGAGAAGTTTTTCTTAGAGGTCTTTCCAATTTGGCAATCTTCATGTACAATAAAGATTATGACATCACCAATAGGAGGAAAATACCGTGACTTATACGACACAAATGGATGCTGCCCGCAAAGGCATCATAACTTCAGAAATGGAAATTGTGGCAGCAAAAGAGGATATCGATGTAGAATTATTGCGGCAGCGCATTGCAGAAGGAACTGTGGTCATTCCTGCCAATAAACGGCACGCCAGCTTGAGTCCAGAAGGCATTGGTCTGGGCTTGAAGACAAAGATTAACGTAAATCTGGGCATTTCCCGGGACTGCTGCGATTTAGAAAAAGAAATGGAAAAGGTCCGCACCGCCATCGACATGAAAGCAGAAGCCATTATGGACTTGAGCAACTACGGCAAAACCCGTGAAT
>OFGB01000023.1_pt1 | contig 122380 bp, 95 predicted proteins | sample 1521491 | NCBI WGS metagenome assembly OFGB01 (sample SAMEA3504095, study PRJEB24116) | mouse gut metagenome | biome: mouse gut; feature: mouse-associated habitat; material: faeces | place: Denmark | collected 2011
GCGCCTTATGCGGATTTTACATCTGAAGTCTGTGTGCCGGCGCAGGAGAAGAAACCATGTGAAATCAACGCCGGAGGTTGCTGCCGAAAACATCTTAAGCCGGGAGTTCCATGCGGAGCGTTTTGGGGAAAAATGGCTTACAGATGTAACGGAGATGAAACATGGAGCCAGTGGGAAGGCATGCCTGAGCGCCATTCTGGACTTGGCAGATAAAAGCATTGCTTCCTTTGTCATTGGACATTCCAATAATAATGCCCTTGTTTTTGAAACCTTTGACATTGCCCATGAAAACCATCCAGATGCAAAGCCTTTATTCCACAGTGACCGTGGATACCAATACACCTCAAAATCCTTCCGTAAAAAGCTTAACAAAGCAGGAATGACGCAAAGCATGTCAAGAGTGTCCAGATGTATTGATAACGGACCAATGGAAGCGTTCTGGGGGATGCTGAAATCAGAAATGTATTACCTGAAGAAATTTCAAACATATGAGGAGCTAAAGGAGGCCATATCCGATTACATAGATTATTATAATAATCATCGGTATCAGAAGCGCTTAAACTGTATGACACCGATAGAATATAGAAACTATTTGAAAGATGCTGCATAAAAACTCTGCCAGTCCTCTTTGCGACTGGCAGGTAAAAATTTTTATTTTTTTAACTGTCTACTTGACAGGGAGCGGTTCAGTACAAACTTACAAATCGGCTTTTTATATAATGGCTTATGAATAAGTGCCTCTTCAAATTCCTTGTCTGTCGGCATACGGTCATTTGCCCTTAAATCGTTAAGGAAAATCACAATTTTTTCATAGTAATGGACATAGTTTCCATCAATAACTCTATCATACATTGATTTCATAAATTTTGATAGATTCTTATTGATTTCACAAGCTGTGATTCTAACAAGATACGTAAGCAAATAATCTAATACTTTACAAAGAGTTTCTTCATCTATAATATTATTCTCATAGTCATTAAAAACTCTGAAAAGAAACGGGAGAATTGTTGTTTGCTTTATGGTATAAAATGCCTTGAGATAATTTGATATTTCTGCACAATAGTAATGATTTTCTCCAATATAAGCACCATAATATTTTGAAGTTCTTTTTAATTCTTTCAGTACATCTTCATGGCTCAAATTATTTTCTTCACAATGCTCTTTAAATAAGCGATATGCATTTTTACTATTCACAGATTTGCTTATCTGAGAATTCAAGAAGTTAATAACAAAATCTCCAAGATTACGATAACCTACATTCTTTTCAATTACAGACCAGTAATTCTCATATAATTCATCTTGATTGACATCATCCATAAGCAGATAATTTCTAATTAAATCCGCTAAACTTAAATCCAATCCCGTTGAATTAATTGACTCAAAAATTTTCTGTGGTTCATCACCTTGAGATTTATCAAGAACAATTTCTACCATTTCCAGTTTCTTAATCCCATTAAGAATATCATTCAACTCATATCCCGATGCCACTGTGCTTTCAATCAAATTTTTAAATGTAATGTAATTCTTATAGATATTAGAATTTCTATCCATATCATCAATTTTATCTTGAATCAACAGTATCAACTGCTCATTATCTGATTTTACGGGTTTTAATTTCAACTTGTATTTTTCATCACAATTTCTGTTGAACATTACTTCTTCTATTTCGACTTCTATCCTGACAGATACATCTTTGGCAGCATCGTAAAGCGCTTTCAAAAGAATATACATTGTGGTAAGTCGCTGCTGTCCGTCTATAATCAACACTTCGTTTAATGTGCTTCCATCAAGACCGACTATATATACTATAGTTCCCGTGAAATGCTTATGATCCCTTTCACCTGCCGCCATAATGTCTTGATATAGCTTTTCACATTGTATATTAGACCAATCATAATTTCGCTGATAAACAGGAACTTTAAATACTCTTTTGTTTTTTTCGATTAAATCTGAAAACAACCAAACTTTATAAGGTTGCATAATCTTATCTCCTCCTTTATCCTTAAAAATAACTACACCTACCAAGAACAAACTAACGAAAAGCAATCAAATCATCTTAAAATGCCTTAACGCATCTTCAATCAATAGTTCTTTCTCTAGCGGACACTTCGGCTGTCTGGAGTTTTCCGATTTCGGCAGGTTATAATTTGCTCTCTCAATAATACCGCATTTCTGTTTTACCTGTGCAATATACAAGTTGCTGACTTTCAATCCGCTTTGTTTCAGAACATAATCCTTGATTTCCTCATAAGTGGCTTTACTCTCCGCCGCCGTCAAATCAAGTTCATCCATCTCTAATTCCACATCAATATGTTTATCCGATTTAAGTTTTGAAAGCAACACGATACTTTCTATATTCGCCGTAGCCGGGAACATGTCGACGCAGCAAATCCGCTCCGCCATATACCCTCTGGCCTGCAATATTTCCAGATCTCGCGCCAGGCTGGTGGGTTTACAGGATATATAAACCATCTTCTTGACTCCATACTGTATGATGCGCTGCAAAGCTTTTGGATGAATCCCGTCTCTAGGCGGATCCAACACGATAAAATCTGGTTTTTCCTGGATTTCGTCTAACGCCTTCAGCACATCCCCTGCCAAAAAGTCACAATTGCACAACCCATTGATCTTCGCATTCTTCTTTGCAGCCTCAACAGCCTCCGAAACAATCTCCACGCCAATCACTTTTCTTGCGGCAGGCGCCATAATCTGAGCTATCGTTCCTGTTCCGCTGTAAAGATCGTACACTACTTTATCCGTTCCAGCGTCCGATATATATTCCCGCACCGTCTTATAGAGCACCTCTGCCCCCAAGGAATTTGTTTGAAAAAAGGAAAATGGAGAAATTTGAAAGGAGAGTTCCAGAATTTCTTCCTGGAAGTAATCTTTCCCATAAAGAACCCTGGTACCCTGGTCAATCAATGCATCTGCAAGGCTGTCATTCTGCGTATTTAAAATCCCGACAATATTTCCTTTCAAGTCTAGCTTAAGCAAAACCTCCACAAACCCTTCCAGAAGCCTTTGCTGACATCGTTCCTCAATTTGCGTGGTAGTTACCAAGTCAATGAGAATCTCTCCCGTCTTTGCCGCCTTGCGCACCAACAAATGCCGTAGATATCCGATATGCCGTATTTTGTGGTAATAAGAAACCTCTTGCTCCTGAAAATAATGCAGTGTTTCCGTTAAAATTTGTGAGAAATCTGCATCTGCAATCTTACATCCTGACACAGTCACAATATCGTGAAAGCTTCCCCGCTTATGCATCCCCAGACAAAGCGCTCCATCTTTTACACTGTCCCCAAAAGAGAATTCCATTTTATTTCGATATTCCAGATGTTTGGGACTTTCCCTGACTCCTTCAAAAATATCTGAAAAAGTTTTGCCATCTCGCTGCTGATCATATGGCTCACAGACTGGTTCCAGCAAATCCTTCACTTGCCGTTCTTTTAACTCCAACTGTCTTTCATAAGGCAGCGTTAAATAATTGCACCCACCGCAAACGCCAAAATGAGCGCAAGGAGCTTCTTCCAATTCAAGCGGAGAACGATCCAGTACCTTTTGCAACCTTCCTTCCCCCCTTCCCTTTCTAATCTTATTAATCGAAAAGGAAACTTTCTGCCCTGGTATCACGTTTTTCACAATCGCTTTTTTACCATCTTCTAGCGTTATCACTCCCTTATTTGGAAATGCCACTCGTTCTACAATTCCCTGATATACTTGTCCCTTTTTCATATCTTCCTCCAATTCTAATAAAATGTATTCTCAGATTCCCTTGGCGCCTGATTTTGCGATTAGATTTTTTATCAGATGTGCATAAATTTATGTGGCGTACATCGATCGCACGTTAATTAAATTTATGTTCATTTGGTCAAAAATCAGCCGTAAAAGCAGGTATCAGGGAAATTCAAAGCGTACATATAAAGACTAAAAAGGCTGTTGCAAATTTGCCGCTATATACAGCATATGGCATTCGGACCACATAAATCCTATCCACATATACGTATATAAGCTGCATGTTGCAACAGCCCCTTTTCATTTCATATCTTATGCTGCTTAGCCCTGAAATAATTCATTCCTATTCTTCGCCTTCATCCTCGTCGTCAAAGAAATCATCCTCGAAGTCCTCTTCAAAATCATCTTCAAAATCTTCCAGATAGTCAGGCGTAAAGAAACGATAAATCCCATATGCAATAGCCGCAACCGCTACCACTGCTCCTGCTATGGCGCATATCCAAAGTACCTTTGACTTCTTCTTTTCACAATCCTGCTTGTGTAATAACTCATTCAACTTTACTGAACTTAATATTTCATCAATCTTTTCTCTGTTCATAGTTACCTCTCCTTCTCCTGGAAAATTTTTGACAAACTGCCTGCGGCAGAACGGCTATCCATCCCTGACAATTCGGGAATCGCCTATCACTTTCCTGGATATTATATCACATCTTCATTCATTAGCATACCAATTTCTTGAAATTTTATACTTTTTTTAGTTTTGCAAAAGAAGCAAACATTTTTTTAACTCCTGCCCGGTCAAACTCTACCGTCACCTCAAAATCCCTTCCGCCTTCTGCGATCTGCACAACGGTTCCTTCTCCGAATTTCACATGCTTTACCCGATCGCCCTTGATATATTCCAAAGCATTTTTATTACTTGCAAGCGACGTGTTCTGGTATAGATTTTTCTGATATACATTCTTGGTGGAGAATATAGGATTTACCTTAGAGACGGCTTGACGAAATGACTGATTGGAAGCTTCCTTTACTGTCTTTTCGTGTCCCTGCTGCCGTACTGAGCCTCCCAAGAGATTCCTTGGGATTTCCCTTACAAACACGGACACTTTATTATATTGCGTTTCGCCCCGGATCATACGTTGTCTCGCACAAGTAATTGTCAAGTTCTCCATGGCGCGAGTGATCCCTACATAACAAAGCCTCCGCTCTTCCTCAAGTTCCATAGGATCTTCTGACACCATGGTCATGTAGCTTGGAAATACTCCGTCTTCCATTCCAGACATGTATACATTTGGAAATTCCAGACCCTTTGCGCTATGTAAAGTCATCAAAACTACATAATCATTGCTTTCTTGAAGATTGTCAATATCTGCAACTAAAGCAACTTCTTCCAAAAATCCACTTAAGGACGGCGTCTCCGCTGTTTCGTCGTAAGTTGCCGCCTTGCTGATCAATTCATCAATATTTTCAATACGGCTCCTTGCTTCCTCAGAATTTTCCGCCTCAAGCTCCGCCACATATCCAGTGTCTTCGATAATTTCCTGCAAAAGCTGGGAAACGCTCAAAAATTCCACTTTGCTGCGCATCTTCTGGATAAAAGTAACAAAAGGCTCTATCTTTGCTGCAGCTTTCTTAATGGTGGGAATATCTGCCGCCATTTTTAAAGCATTGTAAAAACTCAGATCCGCCTGTTGTGCATATTCCTGCACACGTCCCAAGGTAGTGGCCCCTATTCCACGTTTTGGTACGTTGATAATCCGCCGCACAGCAAGATCGTCTCTTCCATTATCAATGGTTTTTAAATATGCCAGCAAATCTTTAATTTCTTTTCTGGCATAGAAGTTAATCCCTCCGATGATCCGGTAAGGAATCCCGCTTGCCACAAACCGTTCTTCAAAAAGACGTGACTGAGCGTTTGTACGGTACAAAATTGCGCAATCCCCATACTGAAATTTTCCCTCTTGAACCTTGTTTCTAATATCCTTTACAACGAACGCAGCTTCCTCGCCTGCAGAGTCAAACTGCTCAAAATTAATTTTTTCCCCCTCTTGCTTATCTGTCCAAAGCTCTTTTTGCTTTCTGCCTATATTGTTAGCAATGACCATGTTGGCAGCATGCAAAATATTTTTGGTAGAACGGTAATTCTGTTCCAGCTTTATCACTTTGGCGTCTGGGTATACCTCTTCAAAGCTGAGAATATTCTTTATATTGGCGCCCCGAAACTTGTAAATAGACTGGTCGTCGTCTCCCACTACGCACAAATTGCGGTACTTCGCCGCCAAAAGCTTTATTAACTGAAACTGCGCTGTATTCGTATCCTGATATTCATCCACCATTATGTATTTGAAACGTTCCTGATAACTATCCAATACCTGAGAATCATTCTGAAACAATTCCACCGTCTTAACAATCAAGTCATCAAAATCCAAGGCATTATTTTTACGAAGCTGAGCCTGATATTCCCGATACACTGCCGCCTGTCTTTCCTTGCCAAAATCTCCGGCCGCCTGAAGTGTAAATTCCTCCGGCGAAATCAATTCATCTTTGGCTGAGGAAATGATGTTGAGAAAACTCTTTTCTTTATAGATCTTGGTATCAATCTGCAGCCGCTTGCATACTTCTTTCATAACTGTCTTCTGGTCATCCGCATCATAAATGGTAAAATTATTATCATAGTCCAAGCGGTCAATATAGCGGCGCAAAATTCTAACGCAGGTAGAATGGAATGTTGACACCCATACGCTCTCGGCGCCAAATCCCGCCAAGCGGTCAATCCTCTCCCGCATCTCCCCTGCAGCTTTGTTGGTGAAAGTAATTGCCATAATGTGATAGGGGTTGACTCTCTGCTCTTCCATCAGATAAACTGTCCTGTGCGTCAGCACCCTGGTCTTTCCTGATCCGGCTCCCGCCAAAATCAATAACGGTCCCTTGGTATAATATACAGCCTCCTGCTGCATAGAATTCAAATTATCGTACATATCCTGTTTTCCTTCCTGCAGTTCAAACGTATGTTTATTATAGTAGATAATTCACTGTTTTTCAACCTGTTTTCCACCTTTCTTCCGAAAAATCAACAAAACACTTGTCATCTAGTTTTGACTACTATATAATGTATTTTGAGGTGAAATATATGACAATAGATGAAAAAGATTTACTAAACAGCATATTGGACAGCCTTTCACGCATTGAATATATCAAACCGGAAGACCTGCCTAACATAGACTTATATATGGACCAGGTGACAACTTTCATGGATGCCCAGCTTGCAATCTCAAAGCGTCACCCAGAAGATAAAATTCTTACAAAGACTATGATCAATAATTATGCCAAAAATAACTTGCTCCCCCCTCCAGTGAAAAAAAAATATTCCAAGGAGCATCTTCTTGCATTGATTTTTATTTATTATTTCAAAAATATTTTAAGCATTGGCGACATCCAGGCAATCTTAAATCCGATTACAGATAAGTATTTTGCTACAGATTTGAATTTCAATATGAAAGATATTTATTCCGAAGTATTCCGCTTGGAGGAATCTGAGATTATCAACTTAAAAAAAGATCTGACTAGAAAATACCACACGAGCCAACAGACTTTTTCTTCCTTGCCAGAAACACAACAAGAAGAGCTACAGCGATTCTCTTTTATCTGTATGCTGAGCTTTGACGTTTATTTAAAGAAACAACTTATTGAGAAATTAATTGACGCCCAACTTGCGGGAAACAGCCAAAAAACAGAATCCAATACAAAAAATAAGAAATCGGAAAAAGTTCCGAAAAAGAAATAAAAACGCATCCGCCATACAGTTCCTACTCCTGCGACAGACATACGACATGTTTTATATCCGCCACAGAACTATGTCCACAATTTATATCCGTGTGTTCCAAAATCTTCATCTGCACCCTGCGCACTCCGCATGTTTTATATCCACCCCAGGATCATGTCCACAGGGACTGTTGCAAAATGCAACTTATATACAATATATAGGTGAAATCCACGAGTTTCTGGTACTATATTTTGTATATAATAGCTATCTTGCAACAGCTCTTTCAAAATCAGCCGTGACTATCATGCATAGCGGGCGATTCTTGACTTTCTACCATCCCCGTTCTGGCAAATACCATGTCATATCCGTCATTCCCATAATTCAAAGAACGGTTTACCCGGCTAATGGTAGCCGTCGAGGCTCCTGTCTTTTCTGCAATATCCAAATATGTTTTCTGCTGTCTAAGCATTTTTGCAACCTCAAATCGCTGAGATAAAGATAACAATTCATTTATAGTACATACATCTTCAAAAAAAACATAACATTCCTCTTTACTCTCCAAGCTCAATATGGCTTCAAATAAATGGTCTACGGCTTCCGTTCTCAGTTTTTTGCTCATATCCATTCTCCTTTTTGTATTTCATTTTCAAACAAATCATTTGTTTATCATTTTAACATACTAACGTCATGACGTAAATAGATTTACTTTAGATTAATGTACTCGCAAAACATTTCACTATTCCCATTTAAAACCAATTCCTCGGGAAATCCGAGCCTCTCCAAAAGCTGTATTGCAAATGTATGCTCTCCAGCCATGAAATCCACATGTGCATCCGAATCCATCACCACAGGAACCTGATACTTTACACAGTATTCCAATAATTTTTGGTAATTTTCCCTAGCGCTTTTTCGATAACTTTGCGGTGATAATGATGAATTATTTACTTCCAACAGCACATGATACTCTCTCGCCGCCTTTACAAGCGTCTCATAGTCAATCGGAAAGCGGCTGTCATCTGGATGAGCAATAATATCGACATAAGGATTGGTCATAGCTTTGAGATAAGCAGCCGTATTTTCCTTTGCCGTTCCTGACGTAAAACACGGCGAATGTATGCTTGCAAGCACCACGTCCATTTCCTTTAGAATCGACTCTGGCAAATCTACCGTTCCCTGATAATCCATGATATTCAGTTCCGCCCCATACAACACCGTCATTTCTTTATACGTCCTTGGCAAAATCCTATAGTTCATAAAATACGTCTTATGGCAACTTCCTGGCATAGCTGGCGCATGTTCCGTAATTGCAAAAAATTTCATTCCCTTTTGATAAGCGGCTTCTAACATCTCATTTCTGGTACTATATGCATGACCGCTTGCCATGGTATGCGAATGTAAATCCATGTAATCTATCATTTCTTCCTCCCAAAACCTTTCTTTCGTATTTTCATAAGTTGTGGCGCTAACTTGATTCCTAAAATATGCTTAAAACTTTTGATTCATTTGACGCCATATCCTTATTCTAGTCCTTTTGCCAAAAAAAGACAAGATTAAGAAATAACACATTGGCAGTCTTACACATACCATAATAAAAAAGATAAAGGACGAATATATGAAAAAAAATGTATACCGCTTTTTAGCTGCGCTGATATGCGTCACAGCAATGTTGGGAACCCTTTCTCTCTGTGGCTGCTCTGGCATGAAAAAAGCGCAGCAAGGCCCCGTCAAGCTTACACTAAATGAAGTTGCACATTCTATATTTTACGCCCCCATGTATGTTGCAATCGAAGAAGGATTTTTTGAGGAGGAAGGAATCGATTTAACCCTGGTCACAGGTTTTGGCGCAGACAAGACAATGACTGCCGTCCTTTCTGGAGAAGCCGACATTGGATTTATGGGACCAGAAACGACAGTCTATACCTACAACGAAGGCGCACAGGATTATGTCGTAAATTTTGCCCAGCTCACCCAGAGGGCAGGCAACTTCCTGGTTGCACGAGAGAAAATGCCCAATTTTACCTGGTCTGACCTCAAAGGAAAGGAAGTTCTCGGCGGCAGAAAGGGCGGCATGCCAGAAATGATTTTTGAATACATTCTTAAACAGAATGACATTCAGCCAGAAACTGACCTCACCATAGACCAAAGCATTGACTTTGGCTCAACTGCCGCCGCTTTTTCTGGAGGCAAAGGAGATTTTTCCGTAGAATTTGAACCAGGAGCTACCACTTTGGAACTGGGCGGCGCAGGATATGTTGTGGCTTCTCTGGGCGTGGATTCTGGATATGTTCCTTATACCTCATTCAGCGCTAAAGCTGATTTTATGAAGAAAAATCCAGATGTTATTCAAAAATTTACAGACGCACTCCAAAAAGGCTTGGACTATGTGCAAAGCCATTCTCCAGCAGAGATTGCCGCAGTAATTGCGCCGCAGTTCAAGGAGACAGACTCAGAAACCCTTACTGCAATCGTGACCAGGTATTATGAGCAGGACACTTGGAAAGAAAATCTAATCTTTGAAGAAAGCAGCTATCAGCTTTTACTAGATATTCTTTCCGACGCCGGGGAGCTGGCAGACAGTCCTCCTTATCAAGAACTGGTTGATACCTCCTATGCAAAAAAGGCTGCTAACCAATAGAATTTGCAAGTGGATTGTCGCACTAACATGAATTCCAAGATATAAAGTTGTTCAAAAAGTTGCATTGCAAAGCAAACAAAATGCACAAAAAATATCTTGACAGCTAACTTCCCAGAGTGATTTTATTCAAAAGGTCTTGCCGCATGAGAGGCAGGACCTTTTGAACAAGTGAATCTATTCGTGCAACGGTCCCCGTAACCCGCCGCCAGACGATGCTATTCTTAACGAGTGATCCTCATACTGCCAAAACGTATGCGTCAAAGTTCTTGCTTACCATCTTTGCTAATTTTTGCATTGCGCAAATTTTGATAAAAATTGCTGATTTGCTTTCTGCCCAATCTTCCAGCGTCCTTCGCCCTCTTTGACAATCCAGTCCTGAATTGCTAGCACATCTTCACGGGTAAATATCCAAGTCTCGATCGGGGAATCATTCTGAAGAATGCTTTTCAGCTCTGAAAAGTTTTCTGAGCGCCGCCAGCTGGAGTTCTTCTCCAAGGTATCCAAATATTTTTCCGATATGAATCGGACATAGTGCTTTGGCATCTCCTCTTTCGCAGCGTCGCCATCCCAAACCATAACCTTCACTGTCTTATAGGAAGTTTTTTTATAGGCGTCTGTCACTTGGAACATAATAGAGAATTCTGCTTTCGATTCGCTCTGCATCTTCAGTTCTTGAGGATCAAAATCCCAAAGTTTAAGCTTTGTGGAAATGTCTCCGTCCTCGATATCTTCTGCTGTCGCCTTTCTGACAAGCTTTTCTTCTGTAATCTCTCCCCGGTTTGCCTCCTCCTTAAGATAATAGTAAATATCCTCGCTGCTAATCGTGGGATAATTATTATATTTCACAGTAACTGGAAATTCCTCCTTGGCAGTATTGCCCGCACTGTCTGTCACTGCAAAGGTCACAAGCACTTGCACCGCTTCCTCCTGCTCCAAGTTCAAGTAATACGTGTCCAGCAAAAAATCATCTGGCACATCTTCCCGATATACTTTTTGATAAGCCTTTTTACTATGATTCTTAGATTCTGGGTAAGAGATCTTTATAATCCGCAACTGATGATTTAAATCAGGACTGTATTCCATATCTTTGTTGTCCTCTTCATCATGCGCTGTTAACTGACAGATCAGCGCTTCTTTCGAAACCTCTTCCCCCTCATAAAATTCCAGTTTTTCCCCAGGCGTCACTACAATCGTCGGAAATGCATTCCAGATTGCCCGTAAATTAATGTATTCCGCTGTCTGGGAATTCTTAAATGCTGCCAGATCCATGCTTTGTTTCCCTGCTCCAGATATCGTTCTTGACATTTGGGTTAAAGCTTTTTGATCCTGCGCCGGAAATGCCAATAACGGTTCTGACATCTGGTAAGAGTCAATCTTCTCCGCCGTATTATATGAAATAGCACCCACGCTATCTGCCGTTTCATAAACCTCTACTGCCTGTGCTTGCTGATTTTCTGAATATGGGGGCGTTTGTTTCGTACTGGGAGTCATCTCCCAGCCCTGGAACGCATACCTAGCCTTACATTGATACTCTTGATTTTTCTTGGTATGCTTTGTTATAACTTCCTCTCTCTGAAATTGATTCGTGCGAAACTGATATAAATTTTCCAGGGAGACGCCACATTCCAGTATATTGGCTCCCATCGTAGCGCCATTGCCGCTATATGCCATATTTACGTCCTTATATTTAAAGTATCTGCATACATTTCCAGGTTTTTGAACCTCTTTCAATTCTGAGCAAGAATCATAGCGATATTGCAGATAGGCGTCTTCTTTGGTTCCCCATGCGCTGCCCGCAATATGTTCTCCTTGCGCAATCGCTCTTGGTTTTTTGATCCCCAGTTTTACCAATGTACGAAAACGCCCGTTCTTAAAATACACAAGCTTGTCGCAAAGGGTGCGGTCTGCTCTGACCACTTTTAACTGATAGGCCATGCCATTCAAAACAACTGTCGACAATTCTGCCTTTTGTTCCCTGCCAGTACTGCCAGAGATAGACGGCGCAGCAGCAAAAGACTGGAAATTACCGATCCACGTGCCAGAAGGCTTCCCTGTCAATGAAATCTCACACCCCTCCTGTCCCGTGGTAACTGTCACTTTATGAGTTCCGCTGTTATAAGCCAGCCTTACCGCCAGATCTTCCCGCAGATCGCCGCCTGTCTTTTGCAAATCGCAAGCAATATCTGCATAATCTTCACATCCAATTAAGAGCTCATATTGCGCAAACCAAGTCTCCGCTCCCATCTGCCGCTTTTTTGCCTCGCCACGTTCCGTCAACGTTCCGGCAGCATTTATCATCTGCGTTCCATTCCCCATTGCATCATAATATCCCTTAAATCTATAGCCTTCTTTTGCAGGGACGACAATCTGCTGTACGCCCTGTTCCATCTTCTTTATTCCTTGCTTATCGAAATACATCCCCGTCTGATACTTTTTATATAGTTTTTCTGTTCCAGAAACCTTTGGCTCCACAAGCTGGTTATCTAAAATAACGTTATATATTTTAGGCTCCCATTGAGCATATAAGGTAATTTCCCGATCTTTGTCTGCAAGCTTCGGTGCATAGTCCGTCATATCATATTCTCTATTTTGATCAAACGAACGCCCTGTGCCGTCTGCCTTGGCATTCCATTCTGCGCCGGATTTTCTAGAATATCCTTCTTTCGTTAATCCAAAAGAAGAAACTGTCGCAGGTTTTTTCGCTTCTGTGATAAAAGTCCAATGATTGATAAATGTTTTGATATCCTTTGCCGCTTCTTTGGTCACCTTGCCTCCATTGGCATGGTATGTAACCTGCAGAGAATTCGGCCTCCATTGGGCGTACATGGTTACCTTTGCTCCATTTTTAGAAGCAAGGTTTTTGACCTTTTTCTGTCCCAATTGATAAGATGTCCCTGTGCCGTCTCTTCTGGTATTCCATCCAGTCATTGTATAACCAGCCCGCGACATCATTCCTGAGGAAAATAAATCCAGCATTTCCCCATATTCCGCATTTTGCTGCGGCAGGCTGCCTTGTCCCCCATTGGCGTCATAAACGATCTTATATTGATTGGGAACATATTGATACAAGTCAAACTTATGAGAAAATTCTCCCAAGTGTGTTTCTGGCTCCCCGCCATCCCCATTGGAACATCCCAGCCATACATGGGAAGAACCTAATGAAAAATAAGTTTCCGTGTTGGGACAATAAGAATAGTACCTTTCAAAATAAGAATACGCTGCATGACTGTCATTAGGACAGACGTACGGCCCTGCAAGAACCTCTTCTTTTATGCCAGGCGCATCAATATCTGCAAATAACCACCAATGTGACACAATATTTTTTTCTCCGCCCACATCTTGTTCTAGCAATCGCTTTGTTACTTTTTTTTCCTTCAGCAGACCCGTGAGCTCCACATTGTTCAGCAGTTCCTGCTTGGTGGGATGCAGTTCGATCTGACCTTTTTTACATTTTATGCTTCCTAGAATCTCTTCTGTGACATGCCTGCACATGATTGTCCGGCTTTTCACCGCCGTGTAGCCTGTCTTTTTTTCATTACTTAAAGATTCGCCAACCCTAAGCTGCAGCTCCCTGGTTATGCTTCCCTGATTGATGGTGACATCCACTTCGTCTGACGCATTTTTTATTTGTTGCGACAAAGCATCTGTCCCCTGTTCGTTCCTCTCTCCACTTTCCTTTATTAGCTCATGTTCCTTGGGATCAAGCCTGCGTTCCTTGGTTCCTGGCATTTCCAACTCCATATCGCTTACTTGATTTTGTGTCTGATCTTGTGTTTTCCGTTTTTTCCCTATCTCTGCTTTCTTCTGGAGCTCTGCTTTATTTTCATCTATCAGGGAAACCCCTGCATTTCTTTTTTCCTGCTGTGCGCACGCTCTCTTTTGTGTCACAGCCGCCTGCGCTTCTGGCACAAACAAGCCATGAAAACATATTGTAATTGACAAAAGGATGCTCAAAGCTGCCTTCATCTGGTTCCTCCTTCCAAGAAATCATTCTTTGATTTCCACAACTGCTATTGAAATACTGCGGCAAAGGTCAAATCTTTCTTTGCCGTCATAGTCGTATCTAAGATCTCTCCGGTATCGCTTCTGATCCAGTGCAAGAAAACATGCCCGTTTTTTCTGGGCGGCTCTGGCTCTAGGATCACTCCTGCCTCACTGAGAGAATATTTTGCATAAATTTTCCCATCTGCCTCAAAGGTGATAATATGGTAAGGTTTCTCTGTAACATACTCCTCCACAATCACTGTCTTTCTACAAGACGCCTGTTTTTGCTTTCCATGTACCGTCTGATACGTCTCCGTCACCCGCACGTCAAGCACGCCACGCACATGATCAGCCGCAAGGATATCTACTTTTACCTCAGAATCAGAGGAAATATTCAAAAGCAGCGCTTGATGAAAGTCTGCAATTAATTCTCTCTGATTTTCAATCTGATAACCACCCTCTTTCTTCAATTGTTCCAACGTCTGCTCCACTGCCGTATTCAAGGCTTTTTCCAACTCATTTTTGCGGACGTCTTGCCCGCTGACAATCATTGTCCCTGCAATCACCAAGACTGCAAGGCACAACAAGCCTGTCCCATAAATCAAATGCTTCATCACTGCTCCTTTCCAAAATTACCTCTGATCGACCAGAATCGTAATCTGCTCTACTTTTGACTTTCGCTCTTGGTCTACTGCTTTTAAAGAAAAGGTATACACTCCCCTTTGAGAAAACGTTGCTACGTCTGTCTCCTTCTGGTAACACTCTAAGACGCTGGTTCCCTCGTGATTAATAATATCTAGAACCCTCACTGCAAGACTGTTTCCTTCTGCATCTTCCGCCGCAAACGCCTGCTGCACGAAGACCGGCTCTCCCAGCTCCCATACTTTCTTCCCTGCACATCGTATCGAAGGAGTTTTTCTTTGACATACCGCCTCTACCGCCAGCGTGTCTTTCATAACAGAAAAATCCTCGCTCTCCACTTTCATCCGTCTGCCAGCCTTGTCAAACAAAGCCGCCCCTAGTATGATTGCTATAAGTGCTGCAAACACGATTCCCGAAAGAATCATGTCGGCAGCCGTCTCATACACTTTTTTCATAATGCCCCCTAACAGATGCTTTTGGAGAACATCTGCAAAACGTCAAACAGCTGCCCCTCTGTCAAAAAAGTTGCTGCAAATCCGATCAGCATCACAGATGCTGCCGCCGCCAAAGCCATGTTTCCATATTCATCAAATAATTCTTTCACTCTTCTGCCTCCTATCACATTAAGCCAACAGCTTTTCAATCAGATATACAAAAATTGCAACCATGCTGCTGCCAGCCATCGTATGTATCAATGAACCTCCAAACTCTTCTATCACTTGCTTCATAAAAATTCCTGCCTTTCCTATTTTGCAAAACCGCGTACCTGATGGTCTGTCACCAGATTGAGCGCCGGAATTGCATATTGATAATTCAAAATAACCTCCGCACGCTTGGCATGACCCAGATCGTCATAAGCCATCGTATTTATACGCAGTTGATATCCCTGTTTTATTGCCTGCTGCATACATGCCGCCGTCACTCCCTCATTAAAATTGCTGCACTCAATCTCGCTGATTACGTCCGCATGATAATCTCTGGCATTTGCAGACTGAATCCCCGCCGTCACCACGCCGATTCCCACCATTCCTGTGATCAACAGAAAAAATAATCCTAAAAAAGTCTTAAATACCTGTCCCAACTTCAACCGCTCCTTTCCAAGCCCTCTATAGCTTCATCTTACTTAAGAACATCAGCATAAATACCACCATATTCACCATGGTCTGAAAAGATACCGTGACCTGGGGCAAGTAAAAAATCCCATGAATTCGCGCAAGGCTCTTTTCATTGGAAAGTTTTTCTGCTTTATCCATCATCTTGCTATTGCGCTGCACTAAAATTTGAATCTGAGACTGTGCGTCTCCACTGCCGGATTCTGAAATGGCGTATAACATTTTCATAGATGACACTACGGAAGAAAGCTGAAACATTCCCAAAAATTCCAAATACGGATCTAATGCATCCGGCGTCTGTTTTAGTCTGTCGGACAGCTTTTGCAAATCTTGCTTGAGCACCGCTGGCGCATGGTCAATGGTCTTTTCAATTGACACCTGCACATTATTGCCCTGTAGCAGCAGTGCCATTTCCATCAGCCAGCCAGGAAACACACGGTTGATTTCCCTGACCACTCTGTCATAGGCAAGCCGATAGCCAATCTTATGCTGATTCAAAAAAACAATGGCCAAGGCGACTGCGAAAGCCGCCCCAAAAGGATGTCCAAGCAGCCATATGGCAAATGCTGCAATCAATGCCATTACACCTAAGAATAAGCTCTTTTTGGCTTCTTTCTTTTCTTCAAAATCACTGATCAATTGAAAATACTGATATATCTTGTCCTCCTTTGTATCTGCAGGCTTGATCCAGCTTTGAGCAATCTGCCGGTTTGCCTTTCGAAAGATTCCAACATTCAAAACCAAATAAATCGTGGTCGCAGTCTGAGTAACCGGATGATAAACAATGGCATACTGACTGGGCATAGAACGATAGACTGTGTGAAAAAGCAGGGCAAGTAACATGGTAACTGCCAAAGAGAACACTGCACGAATGCGCGCCGCCTTCTTATCTTCCTGCAAAATCATCACATTGTCCGCCCAAACCGCTTTATCCTGCAGCAAAAGATAGATACCCTCCTTACAGGAACCGCCGTTGCTCTCCACTGTTCGCAGATATTCATGAATAGAACACAAGCGATTAACAGGATAAGCGTCCTCTATGATTCTCAACGCTTCCAAATACAAATCTTTTTGATAAATTCCTTGTTCAATGTACGCAATGGCTTCTCCAATCAGATAATGCATTTTTCCTTCTGCAAACAGCGTCCTAGTATCTCTCAAGGACAGCAAGATTTTCTGATTCACCCCAAACGAATATAGCATCTGTTCCATGTAATCCGACACATCCAAAAATTGCTTATGCTCATACATCTGTTTATATCCATCTAAGATCAGAAAAGGTAGCGCTGCCGCACACGCCAATGTAACGATCAGAATCAGATACCAGCGCAGACAGAACAATATCCCAAATAACACGGCTCCCGATACAGCCGCCAATAAAAATACGCCGTACTTTGCCATCGAAAAACTGTAACCATAGCAGTCAATCTGCCTCTGCAAATTTCCTGGATGGAACAACCCAAAATAATTGCTAATTTTTTTCCCGTTTTTGTCTGTCTTGTCTTTCATACAGCCTCCTGTTTTTTCTGTCTGGCAGCTTTGACCACCGAGATATCCAGCGGTTCAAAAGCACAAGTCTCTGGACACCGGAAAGGTTCTTTTATCCCAGCACGGTAAAGGCGCTTTAAAATATCGGCAGGAATAACATCTGAAACCTGTTTTCCATCCTCCACCAAGAGATATATCGAATTCTTGCCGGAACAGCGGTCATAAAAACACATCTGATCAATATATCGTTCCAGCATCCCCTGGTCGTTTTCATACTGCCTGATCAAAACGCCGACGCTGATAAACTCATAAACATAATTTTCCAAACGCTCCGCATCTCTGGAGCGCCCAATCATATTCATGATCCGGTCAGGAAGATTTCTCAAGTCATCCAAATGCAGCGTGGTAAATCCGTAAACCCCGGTAGACCATTGTTCCAGCAAATACTGCACCTCTGTAGAACGTGCCTCTGACAGGATAATCCATTTGGGATTCTGTCTTAAACACAGCTTGATTGCCTCCGTATAACTCAGTTCCTTGCTCACCTGCAACTCCACGCAGTCATTTTCTGGATTAATCTCATGAAAATGCATCTCAAGATTATCTTCAATGGTAATCGCCCGCTGATTCGGGGGAATAAAACGTGAAAAAAACTTGGCACATTCTGTCTTTCCGACTCCGGGTTCCCCGCAAAAAGCAAAATTCATTTTTGCTTTGACACAGTTTATCAAAAGACTCAATATTTCTAGCGTGCAGTACTGGCTATCCAACATGCTTTCCACCGAATGGCGCACTTTAGGAAGAGATTTCCTGATACAGATGCTTCGTCCCGACACTGCCGCCGATTCATGGACAATACTGATGCGAAGCTCATTGGTCTCTGCCTCTAGCACGTTATTCGCCCTGTTAAAAGGTTTGTTGACCCGATTGGCAATCCGATGGGTAAATCGCTCCACAAACGCTTCCGATATGGAAACATCTGCGCAATATCTCCCTTTCCTTAAATCCGCTATCCAAAGCGTTTGCCCATTATAATCAATATCTGTGACATTTTTATCCTCAATGTAGGAATAGAAAGGTCCAAATTCCTCCTCTGTCAATTCCCAGTCATATTTCATCTATAACCTCCGTTTCCTGTCGTCTTTTGACAGACGGAAGGAGTCGCCAAGCTTTTGACCGCCTCAGGCTTCCGTCCATCATAATCTTCTGCTACTGTTTGACACGCCCTTCCCCAAAAGAAAGAGCGAAAAACAGCTTTTAAGATATCTTCACTTTGCTAAATAAGGTATTAATGAGATTTACAAATGTCGTATGTACTGGCCCATTGCTGGCAAGCAGCAGGGTAACCACTGCAATTAGCGCAACAATGGCGACAGCAGTAATGATAATGCCGCTGTATTCTTCAAAAATAACTTTCATGCCCATCCCTCCTTTCTGCGGAAAGGAATGTATCTTTCTGCTTATTTTTACTTAGATTCATGCATTGATAATCGGCGAATATGTAGCCAATTGATTCAGAATCCCGTCATGTCTGCCGCCGTTCCCTTGTCTGGAAACCGCTGCAGCAGATTCTGATGCAGAACTAAAAAGATTGTGTTCTGTCGGCATAGAGTCTGCCGACGGTAAGAAAATTACGGAAATCGTTCCGTACAAGCATTGTATACCCTGACTCTCCAAAAAGCAATTATGCATTTCTAACAAAAAATTTTACATCAAAATAGCCATGGGGCAAGCAAATCCGCTTTTCCCATGGCTTTTCGATGTCAATACGCCCCATTAAGCAATTATAAATTTTCTACCTTGTCCTCTGCCTCTTTCAAATAAGGATTTTCAATCTCATGGAATTTTCCCTGATCCGCCAGCCCGGCATACTTCGGATCTAAAGGCATTTTTCCAAGCACTGGGATTCCCATCTGTAAAGCAGCTGCGTCAACCTTGCTATCTCCAAAAAGCCTGATTTCCTTTCCACAATCAGGACATTTCAGAAAACTGTAATTTTCCACTAAGCCCAAAACCGGAATTTTCATCATATTAGCCATATTCACGGCTTTCTTTACAATTAGCTGTACCAGATCCTGGGGAGAGGTCACGATCAGGATGCCATCCACTGGCAAAGACTGAAACACTGTGAGCGGCACGTCTCCGGTTCCAGGAGGCATGTCCACGAACAAATAATCTAAATCACCCCAATATACGTCATGCCAAAACTGCTTTACCGTAGAGGCTATCACAGGTCCTCTCCACACCACTGGCGCCTCCTCGTCTTCCATCAAAAGATTTAAAGACATGATCTTTGTACCGTCAGCTGCTGCAATGGGAAACAGTCCCATGTCGCTGCCCTCTGCTGGTCCATGCACTCCGTACATTTTCGGAATCGACGGACCTGTAATATCCGCATCAAGAATGCCCACCTCATATCCTTTGCGGCGCATTGCCCCTGCAAGGGAGGCAGTGACAAAAGATTTCCCTACGCCGCCCTTTCCACTGACCACGCCGATCACTTTTTTGACGCTGGAAAATGGATTGCACTCTTCCAGCAAGCTCTTTTGCGCGCCTCCCTGGCTGGGACATCCCTCACAGCTTGCCCTATTGCAGTTGGAAGCGCTGCTGCATGTTTTATTTTCTGCCATATCATCATCCTCTTTTCATGTTATATTATGCACTTTTCATTCACTAAATACACAGATAGACGGCGATAAATACCGCCGTCTATCTTATTTTACTTTAATGCTTCTGTGTCGAACATCTGCTGCTCTAAGTTAGCTACGTCATCTCCGTTTGGCGTATATACCTTATTCACTAACTCCACACGGACTGTCATAGACGCCTCGTCTTCGTACTGCAGATTCCCCAGGGATTCCTGAATGCCATCTTTCAATAATGTGAATGACTGCTCCAATATCTCCTCATCAGAGGGAACTTCTTCGTTATTCTGAATTTTAGCATCCACCTCTTCTTCATATTCCTGGAAAGATACCGCATAACTCTCTATGGCAGGACCAAAAACTTTCATTTTCTGATACTTCACTTCCACTTCATAGGAACCGTCGTCCTTTTTCGTAGCCTCCCCTACCGTGTACTTTACATTCTTATACATGTCCTTAAGAACTGTCTCATACTCGCCTTTCAACCCGTCAGAAATCTGCACATCGTCGATCAGGCTTTTCAAAGCAGTCTCGATTCCTTTTTCATATAACTCCTGTGCCTGTTCCTTCGTCCCAATCTTCTGATCCACGAATGCAGTAGAATCATTCTTGTAAGAATTGTCCAGCAGTGCCTTTATGTAACCGCTGGCATCAAAGCTTCCACAACCACACAGCAACGTCGCCATCATCATTGCTGCCAACAATAATGCAGCCTTTCTCATTTTCTTCATCATACCTTACTCCTTTTCCTAAATTTATGTAACATAATAATTATATAGCGTTCTTTTTCAGCAGTCAATACGTTTTTTAATTTAAGTTTCCCCATTTTGCAATTTATAGCGCCAAAAGGTTTCCTTCACAAAGTGATGAAAACACTTTGCACATAAAAGCGCTCTGAAAAGCTAGCTTTTCAAGCACTTTTTGTGCAAGATGTCTATGCTGCCAAAGGCAGTAAGACCTTTTGGCACTATGAATTGCAAAATGGGGAAACTCAAAGTTTTTTAAATTCTGTTCATAATCTGCAAGAACTTGTGCATACTAACCCACATGAAAAAAAATTTTTTACTTTGCGGCCTTGCCGGATGGTGCCTGGAAATTCTTTTTACAGCTTTCGGTTCTTACCGGAAACGTGAGTTGCAACTTGTGGGGCAGACCTCCCTGTGGATGTTCCCGATCTACGGCATGGCGGCTTTTCTAAAACCAATCTGCCGCCTGATCATACGTCTGCCTGCTGCAATCCGGGCAGCGTGTTACAGTTTATTTATTTTTGCAGGCGAATATGTCAGCGGAAGCATATTAAAAAAATATCAAGTCTGTCCCTGGGATTACAGCAAGGCACGGACAAATGTCAACGGGGTGATCCGCCTAGACTATGCCCCTTTCTGGATGGTCGCCGGACTGATCTTTGAAAGCCTGCTGATGCGCCCCAAACGGAATCCTGCATCTAGAAAAACTACCTAAAAATGTTGAATGACAGCAGGCAACTACAGGTCAAATGTCTACAAACCAGCAAACGGCATTATTTTTGCAAGCATAAAGCGGCTCCCATCACAGATTTTCTGTAGAAGGAACCGCTTTATAGATGTTTATCAATTAAAATTTACCCGCTCTTGCTGTCCAGTTCGAACCAGAATTTGACTCCGTGATCCTCATTGCTGACGCCGCATTGCCGATGAAAAGAGTCCATGATCGCTTTTACAATTGACAATCCGATGCCATTCCCTCCATACTCCCTAGTTCTAGCCTTGTCTACTTTATAGAATTTCTCCCATATATGGGACAGATCTTCTTCTGGAATCGGGGCGCCTGTATTGAACACTTCTATCCTCACCGTTTCTGGTCCCGGCAAGACGGATACCAGGATCTTCCTTTCTCCTGAAGCATAATGGATTGCATTGCTAACATAATTCATCAATACTTGCTCTGTTTTAAATTCATCCGCCCACACATATTCTGGCTGACGTCCTTTTATCTCCAAAGAAATGCCATTCTGCTCTCTTAAAATTGCCGTGGCATTGACCACGCCCCGAATTACCTCCATCACGTCAAAGCGCTCAAACACCACTTGCTCGCTGCCAGACTCCAACTGGTTCAATGTCAAAAGATTTTTCACAAGCTGATTCATCTTGTCAGCCTCGTCCATGATAACCTCGCAGTAGAAATCCCTGCTTTCTGCATCATCATTGATGCATTCCCTCAGCCCTTCGGAATACCCTTGGATCAGTGCGATAGGGGTTTTTAACTCATGAGAGACATTAGAGATGAACTCCTTGCGCATCTCGTCAATTTCTGTCTTGCGTTCAATGTCCATCTTTAGCTCATTGTTGGCGCTTTTCAATTCTGAAATCGTTTTTTCCAAAGTCTCGGACAACTGATTCATATGCTCTCCCAGCAGATCCACCTCATTCTTTCCTCTGCTTTGGAACTTGGCGTCAAAGTCCAGATTGGTCATACGTCTGGAAATATCTGCAAGATGCAAAATGGGATTGGTAATTCTCCTGGTAACCACATAGATAATGACTGCGCAGAAAATGACAGATGCCACCCCTACGTACATCAGAAAGCGGTTTGCAATCTCCACGCTCTCCTTAATGCTCTCCACGGCTGTGCGCATCAAGATCATATTACCGTCTTGCAGGCTGCCCCACAGCACAAGATAATCAGATTCCAGCCTGCTATCTTTTGTTTTCTCCACCATGTACTGGGGCGTATTCTTCAACACTTGGGTATTCTTGTCATTGGTGTAAAAAATCAAGTTTAAAAACTGCATCAGAAAATGTTCCTCGTCCGCCACGGTGGAAAGTATGACGCTGCGGTCAGCACGGATGATCATCAGGGAAACATTGCTGTTGGCACATTGCTTTTCGAGCTGTATCAAAAACTGGTCCCCGTCTGTACTGCCGCCCGCACTCTCCTCATCTACCATCTCAAATGTTTCCAGAAGCGTTTTCTGCTTATGTTCAATATAATAAGATTCTAAAAGGGTAGAATTGATAAACCAGCACAGCAAAATGGTCCCTGCCACGATGCTAATCATGATTGCCGTAATCTTTCCGGTTATCGAATGTCTCATATGCCATTGCCTCCGACTGTCATACATGTGAAAGAGTGATCTGGTTTCCGCCCAGCAAGTCAGCAATTGCCGGATCACAAGTAGCGGCAATCACCTGATGATTCTCTGCAAACTCTTTTAAAAGCCTTGCCGCTTGGTTCCTTCTGCCCGGATCCAGATCCAGCAGGTCGTCATCCAGCACCATAAGCCCTCCTCCTTCTGGGAAAAAATATTCAAGCACTGCCAAACGAAATGCCAGCAAAATGGTCTTCTTTGTGCCTTCCGAGAGCAGACGCTGATCTGATATCTGGTTGTTTTTGCTTTTCAGTTCCAAACCTGATGCAGGAATCATCGATAATGTGTTTCCTGTGATGGCGCCAAGATAATTGTCAAATTTCTGGTTAAACTTTGCAAATTTATCCCCGCTCTCCTCTTGCAGTTTCTTTATATCTGCCTTAATTTGCTGATACCCCTGGTATTTTTTCTTTTCATTTTGCCAGGCCTCTCTATATTTTTCAACCTCTCTCTTCCATTCCGAAATCTCTGACAAGTCTTTTTGAGACACTTGCAGCGTTATAATATCTTTCTGCAGCTGTCTTGTTGTTTCTTCTGTCTCTTTCAGAGACTTTTGCAGCCCTGCAGCCTTGCTTTGATATTCTTCTGGACTCAGAGTTTGAAATTCATCCATCTGCGCAAGCTGTCTTTGATATTTTAGAAGCTCTTTGTGGGCATCTTGCTCTCGCTGCGCCGCCTGATCCAAAACACCATATTCTGATTCAAAGTTGTCAATCTGGGCTTTCATTGCCGCTACGCACGCCTCCAAGGATGGCTGGCAATGCGTCTTAAGGAATGCCGCGATCTCATCTTCCAGACTGTCTGGCATCTCTATCGTCAAGTCAAGTTCCAACCGATCTATTTCAGCCTGCAGCTCTGTAACCGTAAGAACTTGTTTTTTCTGCATCTGAATCTTACCATTTAAAAGTATTGCCGTTCTCTGATGCTCATTCTTCGCTGTCTCAAGATCTTCCAAGGAAGCCGCGCCATATTTTTTTAATATCTGCTGCAGTTGCTGATCCTCTTCTTGCATCTTATCGATGAGGCTGTCGACATCTAGATCCTGCGGGGAGATGCGAAATGCGCCTACATTAGGAATCACCACTTGAAACACTCCGTCTATATCCATCGTTTCTAAGCCTTCCACTGTCCTAATAGAACCATCTGCCAGATGCAGACTGGCAGAATAAGGACGTATGATTTCGATATCTGCATGAAGCTTTGCTGATCCGAGAATTGCCCTATATTTGTCAAGGGCTCTCGAAAGCCTGTCCGCCTTTTGATAGTCCTCCAATATATCATTATTTTTATGCACTTTTTCTGACAAGGCAGCAATTTCTTTTTGCAGTTTCTGCGCTTCTTCTCTCTGAGAGAGCCATGCTTGCTTTCTTTTTCGCCGCTCCGATTCCGCCTGCTGCCGCAGCAACATTTGCGCCTTTTTGATCTCCCCGGCAAGTCCAGGCCATTCTTCTTGCGCCCGTATTGCTTCTGCTTTCACTTTTCCCACAACTTCCAGCAGCTTTTGTATCTGGATTCGGCTTTGCATCGTTTCCTGCTGCTTTTGCAGATTCTTCTGTTGCTCTTCTAATCTCACTCTTTGGACTGTAAGTTGTGCGTAGCGCTGGTTTTTTACCGCTAGCTCCTCCTCGACGCAAACCGCCTCTGCGTATTCCTGCTCGGCGCTCTTAAATGCGTAATAAGCCTCTAAAATACTGCCTTTCCCATTTGACCAGGGTCTTTCAATCCCTCTGCCGCCCTCTGGTTGATCTTTCTCAAAATCCCATCTTCCAGACATGCTTTTCATACGGCTCTCCAGCGCAGATGCAAGCTTGTCTTCTGAAATTCCTCCTGCCGCCGAAAATGCAGCCGCAATCACATTTCTAACCTCGGCTGCGTCTTCTCCTCTGGATGCAAAAAAATCAAAACACCAGGCAAGAATTTCTTTGATGTAATTTTGCCTTCCAAAGATCAGATTTCCATATACAGCCGCCCCATATTGAAGAATCTCTTTCAATTTTGACTCTGCCTCTGTGCCCCTGCTTACTGCCCCGCCAGCCTGTGTTAACTTTACAGCGCTTTCTGTACCGTTTCTATCCCACACCCTGGTGAGAGAGTACTCTTTCCCCTGATGCGAAAACTCCAAAGTTGCGTCGATGGTCGCCGCATGGCTTGAGGGAAAAAACAACTCCATAAAGTCCTTGTTTTTTCTCTTATCAAGCTTGGACGGCACGAAAAGAATGCTGTATATGGCAGATATCATCGTACTTTTTCCCGCCTCGTTGCTACCAAGAATCACATTCATTCCATCGGAAAAAGAAACGTCCGCCTCACGCATCCCTGCAAACTGCTCTGCAAGATAATGTTTCAGTCTCATATCATCTGTCCTCTCTGCAGTCCTGGACCAGCGCAAATGCCAGATGAAGCAACTCTGGATCGTCCAGATACCGCCTCAGTAGACGGTTCTCCAAGGAGCCCTCCACCGTCTCCGTATTGATGGCGTCCATGGTAATCTCCTGGCGCAACTTTCCGTCCTCTATCTCCAGCTTCAAAAAATCTACCCTGGCTCGTTCGTAGATCTCATGCTTTCTCTGATACTCTTCTGCCAGGGCAATGCCAGAAATAGTCACTCGTAACGACGTGTTTTCTTTGTCATAACTTGCTATCACCGCAGCCAGCTTTTCTTCCAGGCTCTCTCCGTGAAGCAGGACGATCTCTTTCTTCGCAAAATGAATCACGCTGGTAAATATTTGTTCCGCAATGATCTGATTTTTGTCAATTGCCTCAATTAGAAACACAGAACCAGGCGCATTGTCTGCAAAATCCGTCTGCTGATGCGTGCCCGCGTTAAAAATACGCTGATCCCTGATCTTTTGACCCTTTGGCTCTGGAACATGCGTATGCCCCAGCAGCCATAAATCCATGTCACAACGATTTAGCTGCTCTTTTGTCATATAATAATATTTTTTTTCCTGATCATAAGAAAGTCCTTCTAGGGCGCCATGGGCAATGCCGATATTCCATTTAGCAGAATCCCTTCCCTGACATCTTTTGAGCCAAGACAGAGCGTTATCCTTGGAGTAACGGTCTTTACAGATACAGGGATAAAAAACTGCTTTTCCGCTTTCTTTCACATAGGGCTGCTGCTCTGTAAGCAGAACGGTATTTTCTCTGGCATGACTTCGGAACGTATTCCACAGATGGTCCTCATCTCCCTCATAATAGTCATGATTACCAGGAATTACTAGAACCGGACATGCACATTCGCCAAGTATGCCGCAGACCATCTCCTGCAATTTCACAGAAATAGCCTTCTTGTCATACAAATCTCCCGCCACTACAAAGTAATCACAGTTTCTTTCATTCGCCAGGCGGACCGCGTATACTAGCGCATCCAGCCTCGCCTGCCGGTATCGTTTTGCAATTTGGGGATTTTCCTGCTCCTGCTTGCTATATTCACGCCCAATATGAAGATCGCCCGTATGCAGTATTTTCAGCATCACTCATTCCTCACGCTTTCCTTAAGACAAATTATGATCCAGCTTTTTTTCAAACTCCGCCTCTGGCACAGGCCTGGCATAGCGATAACCCTGTGCAACATAAGCGCCGATTTCCTGCATCAGTTCCACATCCTTGTCGGTCTCCACTCCTTCGCACACAATCTGAGCATCTAGTTCCTGCGCCAAATTAACGATGCTTTTCATAATTTTAATCTGGCGCCCTCTGTCCTTTTGGTTTAAAAGAAAAGAACGGTCCAGCTTGATAACAGAAGCCGGAATCTGCTCAAAAATGCCCAAAGAAGAATATCCAGAGCCAAAATCATCAATGGAGAGACGGACCCCGCGGTCACGCAGCATGTCAAGCGTGCCCTTGACCAACTGCTGTTGTAATTCTTCCACTACAATCGTCTCCGTAATCTCAACTTCGATCAATTCCTTGGGAATCTGATACTTCTGAAGAACCGCTTCAAACTTCTCTGGAAAATCTGGTTTGATGAAATGCATTCTCGAAAAATTGCACGAGACGGTGACTACCCTCTTTCCTGCATCCATTCTCCGCCGCAGCATTCGGCAGGCGCAGTCCAATACGAAGAAATCAATCTCCGTCACCCTGCCAGTCTGTTCGTAGTAGGGCACAAAAAATCCTGGAGACCTCACAGCTTTGTCAGCCGAAGGATCTAGGAATCTCACCAAGGCCTCCGCTCCAATGACCTGCTCGCTGCGGATATCTACTTTGGCCTGGTAGTAAGTCACAAAATCCTGATCTATATCTGCCGATTCCAAAAGCTTTTCTCGCTCGTGGCGCTGTTTTAACATATTCTTTAAACTCTCATCATAAAATATTACATCGCTGAGACGGCTTTCTTTTACAAACTCCAGCGCCTGCGTCGCATAGTTCACTGCCAGCCTCAAATCATCGCTATCCTGCGGGACCAGATAAACCCCCATTTGAATCGTCATATGATTATCCGTCTCCAGATAAATATGTTCCTCAATCGTGCTCTCTATCTCCCGAAGCCTCTGAAAAAACTCCTCCGGCTCCTGATAGGCGAGCAAAAGCACAAAACGGTCGCCCTGGCTTCTGGCACATATTTCCGTATTTTTATCCAAATTCTCTTTTAGGTGCCTGGCAGACGCCCCCAACAATTTCTGTCCGGCATTCCATCCATAAATGATATTATAGCGCCGGAATTGCGAGATATTCAAACATGCTACTGCATACCGCTTCTCTTTGCGTTCTGGCAAAAGCTTCATCATCCCATGATAAATCAGGTAATTCAGATTCCAAATATCCATTTCAGTGTCTTTATACATCAGCTTTTGAATCTTTTTGCTATCCTTGATCATATGGAAAGCTGCTAGCAGGACGACTACCACCACGACCACGAGCAACAAGATAATTTCAAGGCTGTGATTCCGTAAAAAACGGTCAAAGCTCATCACCGCATAGACATTGCTCTCCAGAATATATTCGCTGACTCTTCTGGCATCAATTTTTTCTATAATTTTACTTAATATTCCGCCAAGACAAACGTTGTCGCTGCGCACCGCAATTGAAATATAATGTTCGCCGCTTAATACGCCTTTGACCTCCATATCGCTGTATGAAAGTTCTGTTCCCATCAAATATTCTGACAAATAACCATCGCACAATACTGCGTCTGCCTTTCCTTTTGAGACAGCATCCAGACATTCCTGCTGCGTCTCATAAATAATCAGCGATACCCGTTCTAAATCAAAGTCCCTGTCCGCCTCCTCCTCTAAATAAGCTACGGTTGCCAGCGTTTCCACCTTGCTTAAGTTTCCTTCTTCTTTCATCGCCACAATCAAAGGAATTTCTGCATACTCCCGAATCATGGTAAATCCCTGCTGGTTTAATTGTTCCTTGGTATCCGTGCAATAAGAGAGCACGTCCACAGTTCCCTCTTTCAAAGCGTCGCTTGCGTCCTTGGAATTGTCAAATTTTTGATACTCAAGGCATAGCCCTGTGGATTTCAATCCATTGTCTAGCAGCTCTCTTGTAAGCCCTTTGCACGCCCCATTCTCCTCATAGCAAAATGGATAGTGACCGTCAAGATAACCCACTACAATCTTTTTCACATCTGCAATATAAGATTTTTCCTCTGTCGTGAAAACCACGGTCTTGTCCAGCTTGCTCTGATAAAATTGATTCATCAACTTTGTTTCCAGCTCAGGCTGGCTGATTTTCAAATCTGCAATTGCCTGATTGAGCTCCCTGGTTACATCGTCGTTGCCTTGATATGTAATATAGTAAAACGGCATCGGGGCAAAGCGCCCAATCAGGCGCTGCCCCTCCCTAATCTCTGTAAACGTATGAATATACGCGTCAATTTTCCCGCTCTCTAACGCTTCTTGAAGATCTGCCGTGGTATCATAAATGACAATATCTGGATCACTGACCCCATGATCTCTAAGATACTGCAGAAATTCGTTTTTACGCACATAAGTCTTCACCATTCCAAACGTAGCGTCTTTCATGGCTTCAAAATCCTCATAAGCCAAATCACTGTCACTCTTAGAGGCGATCACCCCAAACGTATACCCGCTGGGAAGCGATGCATACTGATATACCTTTGAACGCTCCTCAGAAAACTGTGCAGACCCCACCAGATCCACCTTTTTTTCCGCCAAAAGCGCCAATGCCGCATCCCAGCTGTCGCATTCGACATATTCTATCTTCCAGTTCGCAAACTCGCATAATGCTTTCAGATACTGCACATCCATGCCGTCATAGCTTTGCGCTCCTGTCTTAACATGGTAGCCATCCATGGGGAAGAACGCAACCTTCACTGTCCGCTTATCCGCTGCTTGCGCCAGCGTCGAGAGGCAGGACCATGCCGCACAGAGCATCACAAGGCTTAAGAGAGCAGCCAAGAACTTTTTTCCTTTGTGTATAGATTGACTTTTGATATCACCACGCCCCATTCCATTTTCAAACCCTGATATCGTTGTTTTTTGAAGCGGCTATCTTTCTGCTATGACATCTTGCATCTCATATCTTCCAGCAGATCTTCCAGCAAGATATTTTGCTGCTTCCACTGCCCCTTTGGCAAATACAGCTTTAGAATATGCGGTATGTTTAAACTCTATCACCTCGTCTGTTCCTGCAAAAATCACTTCATGCTCTCCCACGATGCTGCCGCCGCGCACCGCCTGAATTCCAATCTCATATTGTTCACGCTTTTTTCTGTCTGGGGTCCTATCGTACTTATAAGAGTATGCATTCTCCAATGCCTCATTGATAGAGTCAGCAAGGGCAAGGGCTGTTCCGCTAGGTGCGTCCACTTTCTGGTTATGGTGCTTTTCTACAATCTCCATGTCAAATCCTGCCGGAGCTAATATTTTAGCGGCTTTTTGAAGCAATTCCATCAACATATTGATTCCCAGAGACATATTGGCAGACTTTAATATCGCAGTCTTTCTGCTGGCTTCCTCCACTCTGGCAAGCTGTTCTTGGCTCAGGCCCGTGGTACACAACACCACTGGAAGTTCATGAGCAACACAGTAATCCAGCAACCCGTCTACTGCCGATGCTGACGCAAAATCTACCACTACGTCCGCTTCCACATCACACTCTGTGATATTCGAAAATACGGGATAATCGTTCTCAATGCCCTGATAAGGATCCACTCCCGCTATAATCTCGATTGCATCATCTTCTTTACAAATGGCGCTAATCACTCTGCCCATTTTCCCATTACAGCCATGCATAATCATCTTTATCATTTCCGCTTCCTCCTCTGGCGTATTAAACCGGCATTGGCACAGAAATGCCAAAATCCTGCATAGCCTTGGCAAGCCTCTTTAAATTCTCAGGTTCCATTTCGCTAAGCGGAGCCCTGAGGGGACCTGTCTTCCATCCCATTAAGTTCATAGCTGCTTTTACCGGAATAGGGTTCACCTCGCAAAACAGCGCATCCACCATCGGTATTGCTTTCCACTGCATCGCAAGCGCTTCCTTTTGCTTGCCGTTAAGATAATTCATCACCATGTCGTGCATGAATTTGGGCGCCACGTTAGAAAGTACGGAAATCACGCCGATTCCGCCACAGGCAAGCAGCGGTATCACCTGTCCGTCCTCGCCGGAATACAATTCAAAATCACCCTGGGTCTGCTCCATCAGCCTCAATGTATAGGAAATATCTCCCACCGCGTCTTTCATTCCCACAATATGTTCCACATCTCTTGCCAAAACTGCCGCCGTATCCGCTGCAATTTTACAGCCGGTCCTGCCTGGGACATTGTATAGGATGATCGGAATGTCCACGCACTTAGCAATCTGTGTATAATGGCTAATCAATCCTTTCTGCGTCGCCTTATTGTAATAGGGCGTCACAATCAAAAGCCCGTCTACGCCTGCCTCCTGTGCCCGCCGGGACAAGTCGATTGCAGTCCTGGTACAGTTAGAGCCTGTTCCGGCAATTACCGGAATCCGTTTATTGACAATAGATACGGCAGCACGGATCACTTCCAAATGCTCATCTTCTGTAAGCGTAGACGCTTCCCCTGTAGTACCTGTGATAATAATGCTGTCTGTCTCATTCTTAATCTGATCTTCCAAAAGCTCTGCTAACTTATCAAAATCCACTTGCAGATTTTCTTTCATCGGCGTCACCAGCGCAACGCCTGCTCCCTTGAAAAGCGCCATATTATTTCCTCCTTAAACATAACTAATTTCTTATAATCCTGCCCAGAGGGCTTGTTATCCTGTTAGGATTAAGCATTTTGCCCTCTAAACCCTATTTGGATATTTTGTTGAAATTATCTATAAGACAACAAGAAGCCGACTACTGAGCCGGCTTAATTCCTGAGAACATGCAGAAAGCTTTCTGCACAACAAATCTTTGATAGCGCCCCATCCATATCAGATGACAGTCATAGGATTATTCACCCTATGCCCAAGAATCTCTGTGCAGGAAATCAATTCTTTCGGCGTTCCTCCCTTTCACTTACCATCCTCTGTGCCTGCCACATCCGATAAGCTACTTATGATTCACGCAACCTCTATCCCTTTACTATTCAACTACGTTCAATATAGCATTTTCTATCTGCAAAGTCAAGGGTGAAGAAATGGTTCTTTCCATATCTTCCGCCATTCCAGCTTGATAGCCTGACAAGGCAAGCATTTGATCAGCTCTCATGAATCTCGTAAATATTTCCAACATATTTACGCAGCATGTCGCTCATCACTCTCCCAGTAAATATGATCCTGGTATCCTCAGATTTGGCGTTCATCAGTGCGTCCAGATCCTGCTGGGATATCATATGATTGTCCAAAAGTCCCAGAAATTCATCCAAAATCAACAGGTTGCACTCTCCTGTCACCAATACCTTCCTGGCAAAATTAAAGCCATTGCGGATATTCATTTTCTCTTCCTGCTGCTCCTCCCCAGACAGCTCTGAAAAATTCTTCTCTGATCTTGCAAAACTAAACATACGCATCTCTGGTTCTAATCTGCGCAAAAACTCCAATTCCTCTTCCCTCTTCCCTTTCAGGAATTGAATCATGATAACGCTGTCTCCCTGACTTGCCGATCGCACTGCATATCCAAGCGCTGCTGTCGTCTTACCTTTTCCGTCTCCGCAATAAACAGTAACCTTTTCCTCACACATGCCGTTTTCCTTTCTCTTTTAAAGCCCATTTTAAGATACCACAAACCCTTGGAAAATGCAAATCTTAGTCAAAATTCTGCTGTCAATCATGGTTTCTAGAGCGTGTTTGATCTGGTGTTTTGGGACCTTTACTCCAGATATTCGACTTTGCTTACTGATACCTCATAAGCAACCCTGTGTTCTACTTCCGTCTCAGAAAGTTTTTTTACATACTCCCTGCTTTGAATTCTTCCATATACTTGGACATGACCGCCAATTTCAAACCCTGAAGCATATCTTGCATTTCTGCCCCAGCAGATACATGGTATGTAATCTGATTTCCCATAAGAGCGGTTCACTGCAATCAAAAGATCTGCAATTTCCCGTCCCAGCGGCGTCTTCCTGTAAATAGGCTCTTTGCAGATATAGCCGTCTAGGAAAATCTGATTGCTTTTCTCACCTTCGGGAATTTCATCCACAAATTCAAGCTCGCGCACAAAAACAGACAGAACCAGGCGGTTTTTCTTCTCCTCATGCCGGTTATAAGAACGAAACTGACCGTCCACCCGGATATACTGTCCGATATAACTGCACTGGGTATCAATGAGCCGTTCTGAAATCATCATAGGAATGATATCTGCAAAATTACTGAGCCGATTCACAGATACCTCTACCATATAAAACCCTTCTCCAAATACTTCGTGGCTGTATTGGAAATCAGAAACAATTTCCCCCGTAATGGTTACCTGGTTGTTTTCAAATATTTTATCTGCCATGAGTGTTAGTTCCCCTTTCGTATATCGATGGCATATCGATGAAGTGAAATTTTTCTAAAAGAATATCATTGCCCCTCTGAAAATATACGCAATTCCTGTCGATAGTATTCTGGCTTTACGAAATCACAAATTCACGGTATAATGTCCAAGAAAAGCTGTATGCAGCGCCAGAATTAACAGCGGAAAAGCCGCTTTCAAAAGACACGGCAGACCTCGATTCCTGGTCTTTCAAAGTCCAGGATAAGACGGCTTTTAGATTCTGGTTCTACGCTGTGCCACATATGCATGCTTTGACAAAAAAAGAAAGAGGTAATGAAAATGGCGCAAAACCCAATTGTAACATTTGAGATGGAAAACGGGGGAATTATGAAAGCGGAACTATACCCCGAACTTGCACCCAACACGGTAAATAACTTTATCAGCCTTATCCAAAAAGGATACTATGATGGTCTCTGCTTTCACCGCGTAATCAAAGGATTCATGATTCAAGGAGGATGTCCTGACGGCACTGGAACGGGAGGGCCCGGCTACTGCATACGGGGCGAATTCTCTCAAAATGGATTTGAAAACAGTTTGAAGCACAGCGCTGGCGTTCTCTCTATGGCGCGCACCATGGTTCCAGATTCCGCTGGTTCCCAATTCTTCATCATGCATCAGGATTCCCAGCATTTAGACGGAGCTTACGCCGCTTTTGGAAAGATTACCGAAGGCATGGAGCAAGTAAATAAAATCGCTGAAACCGCTACAGACTTTTCTGACCGCCCTATGGAGCCTCAGATAATGAAAGCCGTCACCGTAGAAACCTTTGGCAAGTCATATCCTGAACCGGAAACCTGCTAACTAAAATCTTTCAAACCAGGCTTCAGCCATGGTTCCTGCCCCGGTTTCCGCCGGGGCAGACATTCTGGCTCTCTTTATTGCGCCAAGCCTGCCAGTTTCAGGATCAGATCAACCGTCCGCACCAGCTCCCTTGAGAATTCCACATTCTTTCCCAATGCCTCTTGCTCCAGGCAACGCTTCACGCCATTTAGAAGCTTGCCCTTTTGGCTCGCCGCCTGAAGCCAGGGATTGTAAGGCACCGCCCCAAGAAGTTCCTCCTCGACACGATAAATACGATAAAGATTTCCCCTGTTATACAAGGCATCCTCAAAATAATTTCCTAGAAGTAAAAACGGCTTTCCAGGATATTTGCGGGGATTGCGATAAAAATTCCTAATTTCCGGATTCTCCTGATTGATGTTAAGCACACAGACGTCGGCTTCCTTTAAGACTTTCTGTGCATAATCATCTTTCCTGCTTCCACAGTCAATAAATACTACGTCAAAACATGATTCCACAGCATCCAGCACTCTGCTCATGCGCACAAAGGAACCGTCCTGCCTCCACCATTCCCGTTCTGTCCTCACGCTAGAAGGCAGGCAATACATCCTGTCTTTGACAACTTGGCGCATATTCGCTTTCAAGACCGTCTCTGTGAGCTCTTCACGCTGCTTAAAAAGCAGGCAATCCAGCCCTGTGACAGTAAAATATTCCTGTGTCTCGGCTGCCAGAAAAGATTCTTCCATATGCCCCAGGCTAAGTCTTTCCATCTTTGAAGCAAGACCCTGCGTATCCAGCAACCCCCTCTCTAGCGCCTCATTCCGATACCCTCCTGAAACCACTGCGGCTGAAATGGGATGCTTTATCACTGACGCACATGCAATCACAGACAAATTAAACGTTGTCCCTGCTCTTTTCTGTTCGCTCCAAAACGCTATTTTCATTGAACCCTCTCCTTAATTGGACGGAGGGAAATCAACACTCGATATAATAAGAATTTTCTATTCCATTCACTTTATCTTTGGGATTATTGCACGGATTTCGTGCTGACCGATAGGTAATTATAAGTTCAAACATTCAACAAAAGATGCGTTCATTATACAAAATCTTCCACAAAATGTAAAGCCCTATTTTAGATTTTTCTATCAAGCTCTTACTACCAAGGTATCATAACCTTCTTGACGAAGCTGATCCTGAAGATCTTTGGCATCCTCCAAAGTCGCTTCCCGTCCCACTACCACGGCGTAATAAGGCTCATCTCTTCGTACCGTTACAAAATATCCCTGGCTTTCCAATTGTTCCTTGAGATATTCGGCATTGGATTCATGGCGAAACAGTCCCACCTGCACCCCATACCGGTTTGCAGACGCATCTATGGGAATCGCTTTCTCCACGCCCGTGACAATGGCGTCTACCATCTCCCCAAAGCGCTGGTCAAACATTTGGTTATCCATGTCGTTATTGATAAATCCAAGTTCCATCAGAACTGCCGGCATCTGGGTTCTTCGAAGCACCACAAGCCCCGGACGTTCCACGACTCCCAAATCCTTAAATCCAAAATCTACCAGTTCCTGATTAATGATTTCTCCCAGCCGTTCTGCTTCTGTATCAGCCGCATAAACAAGCGCCTGGGTCCCGTTGTAAGTATTTGGGATAGTTCCTGAGTTGCGGTGAAAAGAAATAAAGTAATCTGCGCCAGAGCGATTTGCAATCTGTGCTTTTTCAAAAGGGGAATCGTAACGGTCTGTCGTCCTGGTATACAAAACGTTATATCCTGCATCTTTAAGCTTCTGCCCCACTGCAAGAGCAACCTCAAGCGTATCATCCTTCTCTTTTCTGCCCTGGAAAGAAGCTCCATTGTCGTAACCGCCGTGTGCTGGATGTTATATGCGCAAATATTCCGTGTTCTTCTCAAAATCGCTTGTTTTGAGGATTTCCATATGTTCTTAATTTTAAAAGTCTTATCAACCTTGCGTTCTTTCCTAGATGAAAAACAGATTCCAAATGCGCTCTATTTAAACCGCTTTGTTTTCCTGATATACATTAGAAAACAAATGTTCCAATTGATTTCCAAAATTGTATCTAATTTTAATTTTGTGGTCTTCATACACAACAATCTGGTCTATCATCTCCACAATCATGTCTCTGTCCAGTTTTTCAATATCTTTCATCTCCAGCAGCCTTTTCAGCCACGGCGTCTGAAACATGCCCTCCGTAACGCTTTCTTTCATTTTTTCTTCCAGTGTCTTGATCTGCTTTTTATAAAGCTCTTCTTTTTTCAGGTAATCTTCACGGTAAGTCAAAAATTCTTCTTTTGAAATCATTCCCTCCTTATAATCTTCATAGGCTGATTTCTTTAATTTCTGCATCCTCCCTAATTCGCTTTTTACTCTCATAAGTTCTTTCTTCGCAGTTTCTTCCACTTTAAAATCAGGAAAAGGCGGACTTTCTATAAGCCTTTGCAGATCATCAACGTTTTGGATTATCGCTCTTAAGTCATTGAGCACAATCTCTTCAAGGACATAAAGCGGCAGCGTATGCGGCGTACAATACTCTTTCCCGTGGCGCTTATATGTCCCGCAGTAAAAAGAATATGCTTTTGTCCCATCTGCACGTTTCCAAGAATTTTTCATCATCGCCCGGCCGCAGTCCGCACATATGATAAACCCTGCAAAAATGTTCTTATTTTCTTTCAAGTTCATATCCCTACGCCTTTTTGACAAAAGTTTCTGTGTCTTTTCCCAGGTTTCTAGGTCAATGATTGGCTCATGCGTGCCCTTGACCACGATCCAATTTTCTTTCTCCACCAGTTTCTGCCTGCTTCTCATGCGCTGGTGTTTTTTGCCCTGCACCATGTTTCCCCTATACATCTCATTCTTCAACATGATGTTGATCGTGGAATATGTCCAGTAAGAGGTGCTTTCGAGACGGTTACAGTTCTTGTAGTTCTCACCGTTTGCCAATTTATACTCGGACGGGCAAAGGATTCCTTGGGCATTTAAAAGCTTGGCAATGCTCTGTTTTCCCATTCCTGCTACATATAGGCGAAATACTTTCCTTACCACCTCTGCGGCGTATTCGTCAATGATAAGCTTATTCTTGTCTGCGGGCGATTTCTTATAACCATAACTGGTGAAAGAACCTATAAACTCACCTGCTTTCTGTTTTGATTTTACCGTCGCCTGGATTTTTTTTGAAATATCCCTTGCATACTGTTCGTTAAAAATATTTTTAATCGGCAAAAGCATGTCATACGCCTGCCGGACGCTGTCAATCCCGTCTGATATGGAGATAAACCGCACCCCTAATTCTGGAAATACACGCTCCAGATATCGCCCAGTATCAATATAATCCCGTCCAAACCTGGATAAGTCCTTTACAACGACGCAGTTCACCTTCCCTTGTTCTATATCTGCAATCATTCTCTTAAAACTGGGACGGTCGAAACTAGTGCCTGTATACCCATCGTCTACATAGACGTCATAGATGATAAGATTTTCCATTTTTGAAACATATTCTGTCAAAAGCTTCCTCTGATTCCCTACGCTGTCACTTTCTTCTTTGTCGCCGTCCTCCCTTGATAACCTGATATAAACAGCCGTGTAAAATAATTCTGATTTTTTCATTTCCTCACCTGTCCGGCTGCTGTACCTGTAAACAGCATCATGCCATAATTTGTTTTCGAATTCATTTCTGCGTCTGCCTCACTTTGCAATGCCTTCTTTTTCAACATCCTGGTTCCGATGGGCTTTCACAATGCGGATCAGCAATTCTTCTACGGAAAATTTTGCTAAAAATTCTCTTTCCACTGTATATTGAATTGATTCTTTCCCTTTCAACTATGGCTGTCCTCCTGCTAAAATCATTGTTTTTTCAAGATATGCATGTAGGCTTTTCCCATATGAATCACCGACCGCAACACTAAGAAATTATTTCTTGAATTTCCGCTTTTTTGGGGCTGTCGCAGGAATAAATGCGGAAACTCAAAAAACTATTTTCCTTTACGAATGGATTTAAATATTATAAAATGAAAGTACACGATGCAAAATCAGTGTCCCGACAGGAGGAAGCTATGAACCAAGCGAGAACATTACGCCTTTTTTATCCGATATTAATATTTCTTTTTTCTGTGTTTCTCGCACTCTGTTTCTGTCTTTCTTTGGTCCACGCATCCACAGATGTAACTGCCGATACATGGTTTTTAGACGACATCCAGGCAAAGGATGCATGGGTGGCTTTGTCAGAGCAACAGCTTGACGTTTCCATCCCCGTCATTGTCGCCGTGATTGACACAGGTTGCGATTACGACCATCCTCTGATCAAACATGCTCTTTGGCATAATTCTGCAGAAATCAACGGCGTTCCTGGCGTGGATGACGATGGAAATGGATATGTGGATGATTTCTATGGCATTGATACTTATCATCATAACAGCGATCCTTTGGATGATTCTGTAAGTACCATTAAGGGACACGGGACTCATGTTGCAGGCTGTATCTTGCAAACTGCTGGCGTAACAGAATCATCAAACCCTTTTGGCATACAGCTTATGATCCTCAAAGCCGGAGACGCCTACGGTAATTTCCATGCCGCAGATGTCGCAGAAGCCCTGCGATATGCTGCAGACAATGGCGCATCAGTGATCAATCTGTCAATCAGCGCTCTTACCTATCCTTCCATTTTAGAAGAAGCATTAGAATATGCCGCAGAATCAGCAATTCTCGTGGCATCGTCCGGCAACCAGGGATTGCCCACTTGCGATTCAAATTATACAAGCTGCGGTAATTACTATCCTGCCGCCTATCCCTATGTAACAGGCGTCATGTCCTATGGAAAGCAACATCAGCTTTCCTCTTTTTCTAATTGGGACTTTCAAAGCGGCAGCGAGCCAAAATATGAAATTGCCGCTCCTGGCGAAAGCATCCTCTCTTGCACTTACAATGGAGCTAATAAAATTATGAATGGAACTTCGATGTCCTCAGGAATCGTATCTGGCTGCGCCGCGCTGCTCGCCGCAAAATATCAGTCTTTGGGGCTTTACAGCCCAAAAAATTTGACCGCTCATCTGATGAGTTGTGGTGAAAATGATATCATGTTTACAGACCTTTATGGCAAAAACCATAGATTCCGGCGCATCAACTTACATAAGCTCCTGACCACTGAGCCACAGCCAAATCTTGTTCTGGGCAACTACTCGATAAAAAAGGACGATACAAACGCTTATAGCCTGAACTATAAAGTTACGAACCGGGGTTGCCTGGCTAAAAACATCAACATTACGATTTCCTCTGACACGCTGAATATAGATTCCAACTGCGGCATACAAGAACTTGAGACTTTTCCTGGGCTTTCAAGTTACAATGGCACTTGCTTTTTTTCCATGGAAGAGGGACTTGATCCTGCTTTACCACAGCAAATTCAGATAGAGATTTCTTATCAAAATGGAGCAAACCACTCTGATACCCAAATCTTCTCCTGCCAAAAGGAATTTCTTGTCACAGCAGAACATGACCCCTCCCATACTGAAAAAGTGATTCCTCTGTTGGGCATCACAGTGTCCGCCTCCCATCTGCTTACTATGAAAGCGGGAAGCAGTTTGCAGCTTGCTGTCTCCTATATCCCTGCCAACACTACGGATGACAGATCACTTATCTTTCACAGCAGCAATCCCCAAATCGCAGAGATCGATCACAATGGCACTATTCACGCCAAAAAGAGCGGGACAGCTACCATTACCGTCACCTCCTCCAAACAACATATACGGCAGGTTTCCATCCTTGTCTACAACGAAGCAACAGACCTTGTGCCAGAGACGCCCTCAAAACCACCTGCGCTTTCACAAGAAAATAACTCTGCACAAATTAAAAAAGGCGGCACTTATGCCATAGAAGGATTCAAATACAAAGTCACCAACGCAGCGACAAACGGAACTGGAACAGTGACTCTTATGAAAACAACTCAAAAAAAGGCGTCCTTGTACTCTCTCTCAGTAAAAAATACTGTTAAAATCAAGAACGCCAGATTTCAGATTACTGCCATCGATAAAAAAGCTTTTAAAAATTGTAAGAATTTAGAAACTGTGCGCATTGCAGATACGGTAAAGACACTTGGCAGCGAATGTTTTTCCGGATGCACTTCGCTGAAACGTCTCACCATCGGCACTAACATATCGAAAATCTCTGACCGTGCATTCTACAACTGTAGAAAACTGCAAAAGATCACTATAAAATCAAAGAAATTAAAATCAATCGCAAAAAATGCATTTCGAAACATTCATCCCAAGGTCAAAGTATATGCGACAAAGCGCCTTGTAAAATTAATCACAAGGCGCTGACATTCCCTCTTTCAGCTCTGCTTAAAGTTGAGGCGCAGTTGATGACTATCATGAAGCATCTACTCTTTGCCGTTTCACCAGATCTGCAAAAAAGCCATTTTCTTTCAGCAAATCGTCATAAGTCCCATCCTCCACGATATGTCCGTGATCCAATACGACAATTCTGTCACACTGCATTATCGTTGACAGACGGTGCGCTATCACAATTCTTGTGCAATTCAGGTTTCCCAGGGCTTCTGAGACCTGCTTTTGCGCAATATTATCCAAAGCGCTTGTCGCTTCATCAAACAACAGCACTTTGGGCTTAGATGCCACCGCCCTGGCAATTAAAAGCCTCTGCTTCTGCCCGCCAGAAAACCCGCCTCCTCCTTCCGAGACAATGGTATTCATCCCCATAGGCATGCTGCGAATATCTTCCGCTATTCCGGCAATCTTTGCTGCCTCCCACGCCTGCTCCATAGTTGGATTTGAAGATGAAATTGTAATGTTAGAAAATATATCCCCTTGAAATAATTTACCATTTTGCAATACCACGCCCATAAACTTCCGCAAAGACTTTAAATCCAGACGGCTTAAATCCTTGCCATCAAAATAGACGTCCCCCTTAAGAGGCTTTTCAAATCCCAGCAAGAGACGCATTAACGTAGATTTTCCAGACCCTGTCCTTCCAACGATGGCTACGTACTGTCCTGGACAGATTTTTAGAGAAAGGTTATCAAGAATAAGGGGCATGTCCTCTTTATAGCGAAAAGAAACATTATTTAATTCGATGCCGCCACTTAGACTCGTCACCACCTTTTTTTCCTCCGCCACTTCTGGAATCTCTTCTAAAATTGGACGGATTGTAAAAAAAATCGCATAAATTTCTGCAAGAATCCCCGAAGACTCGATCAACAGGGAAAAGCCGCCAGTCAACATAGAATATGCAACTGTAAATGAGATATAATTTGCTGGCAAGATCGCTGTTTGCATCCCTTTGATATAAATTAAAATCGAGCCTGCGAGAGCTATCGCTTTTAATATTACAGATTTTACTTTTAGGAAAACTGGCGGATCATATTGCAGTTTCGCTGCCTGCTGATACTGTTTTGCCCATTTCGCAAACGCCCGCTGCTCCGCCCCTGCCAATTTAATTTTCTGAATGCCAGAAAAAATAGAAAAAACAATGCCGTCCTCTTTCGTTGAAGCATACGCCTTTTCTTTTGCAATTTTGATTTCCATCAGCGAAAAAAACACTGCGCACAGAGACGACAACGCCAAAACAAACAAAACTGGCATCATCAATGCTTTGGCATATGCGTCAATTTGAAACAAATAGATCATCGATAATGCCGCCGAGAGGACGACTGTCAGTAAAAAATCCACAATCATGCCGCATAAACCATTGATATCCTGCATCTTGCCTGCAAGCTCTCCTGGACTGTATTTCTGAAAAAAAGCCGTCGGCATGGAGAGCAGGCGCATCATAGAAGCGCTTGTGACGGCAACATCCATTTTTATCTTGATCTTTGCCAACGTAAGCTGTTTGACAGCTGAAATCATAGCAATAGCAATTGCGGACCCGCTCAGCAGAATTGCACAGGAGGCAGGTATATTCGTGCTCCTATTGCTGATGGCGTTGACAAAGATCAACTGGTTCGCACAGGGTGTCAAAAGCCCAAGCAACGCCACTGTAAACATTGCCAATGCAATTACTGCAAAATCCGAAAAGGATATTGTCTGAAAAATATAAGACAAAAGCCCTTTCATTCCCACTGCATTTAAGGGCAGCGGTCGGTAAAAACAAAAAGCATCCGCCGAAAACATCTGCGCATTTATTGCCGTTACCCTAATTTTTTGCCCCGTTTTCTCATCCCGCGCCTCATAGCCGCCTTTTGCCGGAAGAAACGCAACAGCCCGCCCGCTCTCTTTATAGGAGCCAAGCATTGCCCCCATTGCCGCCTTATGCCAATTCCCCGTCAGCTTTACCTTTCGGCACATAAAGCCGAACGGACGCAAAAGATACTCTAGCATATCGTTCATCTCTTTGAGACTGTCAGGAATCTCCTGCGGCTTTAGATGATAGAATTTTAAAATTTCGTGGATTGCCCCTATGACAGCCTTACGATCATCCTGTATAAAAAACGCGGCGCTTCTGCACCCCAAAACGACGTTTGACATTTCCATCAACGCATCCGAAAAGGCCTCCTTGTCATTTTTGATTTTTTCCTTTATCTGTTCATCGAACCAGCCCACGACTGCCTCCTTTATTCTCTCATTAGCAGTTCTTTGTAATGCCCGCCCTGTGCCATCAGTTCCAGATGCGAGCCACGTTCCACAATTTTTCCGTGCTCCATTACAATAATTTCATCGCAATCACGTATCGCTGAAAGACGATGCGCAATGACAATGCAGGTAATTCCCCTCTCTTTGATCGCATTTACCACATCCTTTTCTGTCTTTGCATCCAATGCCGAAGTCGCTTCATCCATAATGATAATCGCAGGATTCTGAGCAAGAGCACGGGCAATCTCCATCCTCTGCCTTTGTCCACCCGAAAAGTCTCTCCCCCCTTCTAATATCTGGTATTGATAACCACCATCCCGCTGCATGATGTCGTCGTGAATCTGCGCGTCCTTGGCAGCCAGAATCATTTGATAATCTTCAATTGTCAAATCCCACATTTTAATATTATTTGCAATGGTATCCTCAAATAAAATAATATCCTGATCCACGACTGCCAACGAACCTGTAAACACCTGTCGGTTAATTTCCGTTATTGATTTTCCATCAAACAAAATCTCTCCAGACCACGGCTGATGCAAACCGGAAATTAATTTTGAAACCGTTGATTTCCCACATCCAGAAGACCCAATCAAAGCAATGCGCTGTCCCTGTTTTATAGAAAGAGAAAAATCCGTAATCAAGGGCTCGCTTAATGCAGAATATCCAAATGTGATATTTTTAAGTTCCACCATGCCCGTCAGCTTATGATATTCCTCCGTTGCCGTATCTTCTGACTGTAGCAGGTTTTCACAATATCTTGGCTCAATCGAATGCCCCATGACGTCCTCTATGCGTTCCATATTTGTCCGCATCTCCTGAAAGCTCTGTCCTGACATGACCAGAGACTGCGCTGGCTTGCGAAAAGAATGCATAAGTCCTTGAAATGCCAAAAGCATTCCCATGGTAAATTCCCCATAGATGATAAAATACGCTCCAAGAGTCAAAATCAAAATGTCAGAAATCGTGGCCATAAATGCCGGAACCCCGCCTAAATACCCGTCCAGCTTTGCATAATTTCCACGTTGCGTATTTACAGACGCCTGTATGCCTGACCACTTTTGAAAAAATCCATGATCTGCACCGCTGGCCTTAATCGTCTCTATCATCTCGATTCCAGCGTATGTCACGCCATCCAGATTTCCCTGGTCACGCATCAGCACTCTGGTAATATTTATGCGCTTCGAAGAAATAACAGCCGCCGTCCAAACATGAACGAGAACTGAGAGCACGCCGATGCAGGTAAGCGGCAGGCTGTAGCGCGCCATAATGATCAGATAGGAAAGCATCATCACGCCATCCATGATCAAAGGCGCAAATACTCCGATCAACAGGGAGGCAATATCCTGATTTGCTTTCTGGCGCATGGCTATATCCCCAGCCATTCTCTGTGAAAAAAAACTCATCGGCAGACGCAGCACATGCCACATGAATTTTGAATTCGATACAATCGCAAACTTCCCTTGTATTTTCATCAGATACACAGAATTCAGCAATGCAATCACGATCTGCATCACAGCCAGAAACGTAATGCCAAACAAAAAAAATGACAACCATGCCTGATTTTGCCTGGTCAGAAGCCGGTCAATAAAAATTCGTGAATAAACCGGCTCTAAGATTCCAACCAATGCCGCTGCCGCAGTCGTTGCCGCTACAAACAGAAACGCTGCGCCACTCCCTTCCAGGCGCTTTCTTGCAAATTCAGCTATGCTTCTTTTTGCCCCGCCAGGTCTAAAATCTTCCCCCGGCTCAAACATCAGGCACACTCCTGTGAACATCTCGTCCAATTCCTCCACCGAAACCATCGTGCAGCCCCTGGCAGGGTCATTCAAAACTGCACCCTTACGGCAAAATCCATTTAAAACCACGAAATGATTAAATCCCCAATGAATGATGCAAGGATAACTGGCTTTCTCACGTAAGGCGGAAAGTTCAAAACAATATGCCTTTGCCTTTAAGCCGTATGCTGCCGCAGCTTGGTAGATATTTTTTGCATTGGAACCATCCCTGGAAATGCCACAGTCTTGCCTCGCCTGCTCTAACGTCACCCACCTGCCATAATATGCGAGCACCATGCTAAGGCAGGCTGCCCCGCACTCTGTCGCCTCCATCTGCATAATCATTGGAACTTTGGCAACCCCAGTCTTCTTAGGAGACGGTATGTTGGTATTTTTATTTTTCATTTTCATATTCGCAGCTTCCTTTGACTATTGTTGCAACAAATAGGAAATTGGATTGACTCGTTCTGTGACAATCGATACATGACAGATTCCTTTTCTTATATTTTCCGCGGAAATAGCGACTCTATATTTCCAATCGCTTTCCTCAACATGAAGCGCATGAGCTATCGCATCTCCACCAAGAAATTCGGCTGCTTCCGCGTATGCTTCCGGAACATTTGCAGCAAACGCCACGCTCCCATTTTGATTTCCTATGTATGCCTCCATCCCAATGGAAACGGCAGAAATTCCGGCTTCATCCAGATAACAATATACCGACGAGCCATCAGAATATCCCTTTGCCTCCATCGTAACATCAATCGTCCCTGTCACGCTCCACAAAAGCACGGATCCCAAAAGCACAAGAACTGCGCCAAGTATCAGCCACACGCCCGGCGTCACCACCTGGATATATCCATCCAGCTGTTCCGGGGAAGATACTCTGTCAATGCTTTTTTTCCGATAGATACCTTTGTCCATTTTCCCTGCCTTTCTATCTTTTAATTCTCTTTTCTGACTCCTGCGCTTTAATCCAAAAATTCTTTGCGGATGATTTTCGCAATCTTCAACGGATAGTCTTCGATCAGAAAATGACCTGCTTGGGGAATATGGTAAACCCGGAATGGCTGATGGATCCATCTGTGCCATCTGCGATATCGTTTCTGATATCCAAAAGTGACCATGTCTTTGCCGCCAAATACAAGCGTTATCTTTCCTTTGATATCCAATTCGCCCATGGTGCGAAGCGCCGCCGCACTCCTTTTGACATCCTTGCGGAACGAGTGAAGCAGTTTCTGATCCGCATAAACAGGCTTGCCTCTTATTCTTCCAAGAACCTTTTCCAACATCTGGTCTGGAACATAATCCCAAAAACTTCTCAAATTTGGAAGCGCCTCGCAAAGTAAAAGTCCCTGTAACTGACTGCCGATCTTCGCTGCAATCTGCATTGCCAAAACACTGCCTGCGCAATCGCCCAGCAAATAAATTTCTTCATAATCCTTTAACTGTTCAGATGATGCCACCGCTCTGGCAGTCATTTCTATACTTTCTTCCCAAGTATTTTTCTCATATGATAGATTCACAGAAGCCACGTCAAGCTCGTTTTTTGCAAACCAGCGCGTCAGAGGATAGATGCTAAGAGGCGTTCCGCCCGCAAATGGAACTGCCAAAAGAAGCTTCTTACTACCATGTCGTTGTAAAAACACCAATGAATGTTGTATCACCCCGCCTTCAGACGCACCGTTGAAGCTTTCCTTTGCCAAATCCCTCAAATTTGGCTTGTGATACAAAACGGCAGATGGAATGCAGATATTATAAGCTTCACAGTCTGCAAGGAAAGACAACATTGTCAAAGAATCCATCCCCGCATCCCAAAGATTATGATCCAAGTCAAGAACTCTGCTTTTCAAGTGGCGTTTTGCAAGTGATAAAAGCACTTTTTCCCTGCGGGAAAGCTCCCAGTTTTTAGAAAATGCATTTCGAACCGGTTTTTGGCAATATCTGTTCTGATAGATATATTCCAGCTCTTTTCGTCCTGCTTTTCCATTTTTCTGCACTGGAAGCTGATCTATAAATATAAACTCGGACGGAATGCTGTAATAAGCAAGATGCTTGGCTGCCTCTTGTCTCATATATTCTGGCGTGCCTTTTCCCTGGCAAAATGCGACGAGCCGGTTTCCAACCGTAAACACGAGACACTTCACGCCTGGCACTGCATGGTTGAGGCACCGCTCCACTTCCATAAGGTTTATGCGCATCCCGCGAATTTTGAGCTGTTGATCTTTTCTGCCCTCATAGTACAAAAAACCATCTTCCATAAGGACTGCTAGGTCTCCCGTGCAATATATCCTTTTTCCATCGAGAATGCCATAGCCTCCTTGATCTTTGTCAGAACCAATCCCCACCAGCGCCCCCTCCACAATCAATTCTCCCTGCACTCCCATAGGCAGCAATTGCCCTCGCTGATTCCTGACAGAAAGATTTGTAGCATAGACTGGCTTCCCAATTGGAATCCTGTTCCTGCCTTGCTCGCAGCAATAATAACTGACGTCGATCGTACACTCCGTAGGACCATAGAGATTATAAAGCTGCACCCTGGGAAGCAGCTTTTTTGCCCAATGCACAAGCTCTGCCCCCAGTTCCTCCCCTGATAATATAATATATCTTAATTTCGAAAACTCCGTTCGCTGCTTTTGCAGGAAAAAAAGAAAACGTTCAAACATGGAAGGAACAAAGTGAACCATTGTCACGCCGTTTGAAATAAGCGCCTTGATCATTGCTTTTGGACTTCTCTCCTCTCCATCCTTTAACATGCACAGGCTCTTGCCGAAAGCAAATGGAAGCACAAGCTCCCATATGGAAACATCAAAAGAACTTCTCGTCTTCTGCAGGATTCTTTCTATACCATCTGAAAAGACATGCTCCATCCATTCTAGCCTGCAGCTTAAAGAATAGTGAGAAATCTTCACTGCTTTGGGCTCTCCTGACGTACCAGAAGTATAAATTTGATAAGCTGGTAACTCTTTACAGCACAATGCTTTGACATCTTCTGCCACCATGCCAGCCTGTTTCTCACTTAACAATTCATCTGTCAGACACAATGCGCAACCTCGGCACATCTGCTCTCTGCGCTGTTCTGTCTCTTCTGGACTTATCGGGAGAAACGCATATCCTAAAAGCCACGATGCATAAATAGCTGCTGGCAGGTATGGCGTCCGGGAAAGACAAAGACCGATCACGTGCTCTTTGCCGGGATCTGCTTTTGCCGCAATTACCCCCATGACCGTTTTCACGAGATCATAAAATTGCTGATAAGAATAAGATTTCCCCTGCCATAAGACAGCCGTCTTTTGCGAATGCTTTCGCACCATGTCAAGAAACCTCTCTGGCAGAGAAAGCGTGTACTTCCATTCCGCTCCACGCTGCATGGATTCGATCTGCCGACGTTCCCTTTCCCGAAGTAATTGTATCTGGCTGCAGGGTATCTCTGGCTCGCTTAATACCTGTTCCATGAAAAAAAACGTCTTCTCCATAATCCGGCGTACTTTGCGCTCAGACAAAGCCTCTTCTTGGTATTTCACCACTACTTCAATGCCCCGACGGCTTTCATTGACAAACACCTTCATCGGCGTTTCCAAAGAGGAATTAAAAAATTCACGGCATTCCCCCTGTTTTGGCGCTGGGAGATAACGCTGCGGACGATAGGAAATCTCAATCTCAGGACGATAAGAGAAATCCTCTGTCTCAGAAGCATGAACTGCAAGCTTTTTCTTTAAATCCGCCAGATAATCTGCAGCTGAAAGTTCCCATTTGGGCTCGGTCACAAAAGTGCGCGTTTCTACTCGAAGACCTATCATATGCAGCGTATCTTTACTACGGTTCAACAAATTTCGTCCAATTGCCAAGCCTTCTGCATCCATCGCCCTGCACAGATACATTGTCATACATCCATAAATGAACGCCTCAACGGAAACTCTGTATTTACGGCAGAACTCACATATCTTTTTATATTGAAACCTTTTTTGACACCACTCTATGTCATCTGCCCTGCTCTCCCCGTCGGTGATCCATCCTGTCAATATCTCTGCCTTTGGTCTCACTGCCCGTTTTGCAAAAGATGCCATTCGGTTATTTTGATCATCTTTTTTGACATGGTTCTTGTCTGTAGCCTCTGGTTTAAACTTTGCATACTCCTCTAAAAAATGTTGATCATCTTCAAAATTTGTTCTCCCATCTAATAACTCTTGATAAATTTTTTCCTGACTCCTTGCACATAATGCCACGGCATAACCATCGGCAATCAAATGGTGGAACTTTTCAAAGATAAGGACCTTATCCTCAACACGCAGCAGCCGAAAGTTAAATAAATAACTGTCATAAGGCGGCATTGGCTCACAAATCCATGATTGCATGACAGAATCCACCTCTTGTAATGTGAGATCTGTAAAATCGTACTCCTCCATCGCATATTTGGTAATCTTGTCAAAATAAATCTTATTCTGTGAATTTACTTTGATCCAAAAACTACTGTTGCACTGCAAAAAGATCTCTATGCATCGTTGCAAAAGCTTTGTGTCATATTTTCCCTCCAAATGCAGATATCCTCCAATATTGCAGATATCCGTATTTGGATATAGTCTCTGAATCTCCCAGATTTTCTTCTGCCGTGGCAGCATCTCATATAAACGATTCATGATGCACTCCATTTCCCTTTATATTTGGAAAAGGCGCAGCAGCTCAGATTTCATCCAAGCTGCTGCGCAGACGTTCCACTAAATTCTCTGTTTTATGCTTTCTGTGATGTCATGCGTTTTTTCTTTTTTTACACGCCTTAGCCCGCCTCCTCCGCTGACTTCTGAGAGCTCTTTCAAAGAAAGTTCTTTCTCTGTGATCTGATTGTTGTCTTTTTCGTAATTTTTCATGTTCCTTCCTCCTATTTTTTCTTTATTTTCATGGTTGAGCGAATTCCTGCCTTTTTATCAAACTTCTCCTTATAAGCTTTCAGTTTGGAAGCAGGAACCTCAATAACCGCCTTTAGGGAAATATTTTTAAAGGCATTGTTTCCAACCTTAGAAACCGTTTTAGATTGAACCGTAACCAGCTTTAATTTTTTGCATCCTGCAAAAGCATCTGAAGAAATCACTTTGACATTTTTGCCTATTACAGCCTTTGTCGCTTTTTCGTAATTCTTAAATGCCCCTGTTCCAACCGCCGTCACCTGGAAGCTCTTGCCGCCAATCTTCACACTGTCTTTGATCTCCAATGTACGAGCGGACTTCCCAGCTCCTTTCGCAAGCGTCACTGTGCCTGGCTTTTTACCAGTGGGCAGCTTGGTAACTTTGTAGCTGCAGTTTGCAGCTTTATAAGTCTTGCCTTTGGAAATTGTAATTTTAAAGGTCTTTTTGACAGTACCAGTATAATTTCCAATTCCTGTGACAGTCACTTGATAACTGCCTGCATTTTTTCTGCCACTGCTGTATGTCACCTTATAATCGGAGCCTTTTACCAGTTTTCCGCCGGACTTGGTCTTTACTGTGACATCAGGTTTCTTAGTTTTACCATCATAATTATAAGAACTCTTTGACAATGTAACCGTGCAGTCTTTGAGCTTCTTTTTGTTCTCTCTTGCAGAATCTTCCACTTTGACTTCAAAGCTGTTTATGATGATTGCCTCCTCTGGCATAGTTGCAAAATTGTCTTCTTCAAAGGAACCTTCTTCCACCGTATAGGTCACTTTATTATTCGCTGGCATCAGATATGCTTTTACATGCGCCGTACCTGTTCCAACTGCCTCCACATAGCCGCTGTCATATACCGTGAGTACATTTGCATTATCCGTAGTATACATTACTTTTAGTCCTGCTGTATTTGAAGCATCATAATGTTTCTCATCATCTGTCCCCTCATAACGGCTTCCTTTGTATGCGATGGAATCCACGCTTGTATTGAGTTGTGTAATCTCGCCTTTTTTCATTGTGTAAGATTTTCCTATCTCTTCGAATGTTCCATCCATAATTGACACATCCCGAACCGCCGTCATGCGCAGCCGCTGTTCTTTGGACGCCTGCATTACAAGCTCATCTATGGCGCTTTCGCTATCCTGATTCACATATGCACGGAAAGACGTCACAGCTTCAAATTTTTCTGAATCTTCTGTAATAAATGTTTCAAACATTTCACTATAATCACCATATGCATACTCTGCAGTATAAGACGCAGATTCTCCAGGCATCAAAGGCTCTGTTGCAATTGAAGTAATATCTTTGTATTTTTGCTCTACGCCTTCGATCTTCCTTGCAATCTGAATCTTCTCTGCGCCAGATTTCCGTCTGCCGTTGTTCTGCACATGAACCCGGAATTGAATTGTCCCTCTCTGATCCTGCGTCGCTTCAAATTCCGTCACGTCTAACTGGACTGGAATCTTTTCACTGTAGCTGCCTTGCGCCAGTACCTTGCCGGAAATGTCTGTCACTTTATATGTGATGGAACATCCTTTTTCATTTTCATCAAGCGTAATCGGAAAGCTTAGAGGATATTTTGTTCCACCATAAATTTTCTGTAAATTTTCTTCCCCAGCGTCAGAAGATGCAATTTTCTGTTCACATATCTTTGTTCCATCTTCCTTTTCTGCTGTCAGCGTGAGATTCTCCAATGTCTCTACTCCATCGTTATACAACTGCATCGTAATATAGGATTCTGCTCCTGCGCTTAACTCTTCTATCTTAACATCCTGTACTTCCAAGGTAGATGTCGGGGCAAACTCTAATGCCATAAGGTTTTTGTTTACCGTGTCTTCTGTCAGAATCTCTTTTTTGATAACCGTTCCCGTCTCGTCCTTTCCTTCCACAGTCTCTACTGTGCTCTTTGCCTTAGTTGCAAGCAGTTTAAATTTGCCTTCCTCTCCCTGTTCCAGGGCAAATCCAATTGAGCCATAATTAGCGCCTTCTTCCTCTGTCACTTGGACTGGCTCAGTAAAGACTTCTTCTTTCCAGTCGTACCTTGCAATATAAATTTGTGATTCTGCCACACGATTTGCCGCATCCGTCGCTTCACTGCCCGTTGGGTCTATGCCCTCTTTTACTTTTGTGGCGCGTTTTGTCCAGACAGCATAGATATAATCATCGTCAGAAGCCACCTCATAATCTGCAATTGACGCCGGTTCTTCCTTAGATTCTTCTTCATTGTCCTCAGCGATGTCTGCCAGCCTGTCTCCTGCGACAATCACTGGAGGCAAATAAACATACTGTTCACCTTCCAATATCTCAGGGGGGGCGCTCTTGTCGATGTAATAGAACTCCTGTCCCTCAATCTCTGACTTCAAGAGACCGTTTTTCAAAACGGAGACATTCATCGCATACAACGTATTGTCTGCCAGATATGTCAGCAATGTGACATCGCCAGAACGAACAAATTTCACCTTGCTCTCTGCGAGATCCGGAGTCGTAGTCATCATGACAGGATGTGTAAACTGCCTACTTTGGTAGTCATAAATCTGCAGGAAAATATCACGGTCGTTTTCTGTCTCCTGATCACCATCATAATCCAACACATATGCGTAAAGCGCAAGCCCATTATAGGTTGCAGACTCTGATTCCAGAACAATTGGCTCATTCTCAGACATCGTTCCATCCGCATTCTCATAAACCGCATTTTCAAATGGCTTGATCTCTGGCTGCTTTGTCCAGAAACCGGAAGCATCCAGCTCTTCGTTCACAACTGCCAGCGGCGCTAGCTCTAAGAAGCGCTGTCCATACCATGCTTTCTGATAGTCTTCACTGACTCCTTCGGAGGCATCGTATGTCTCATCCCACGTTCCTGTGGCAAAGTCATATATGCGGTATGCCATCAGGCTATATGGTTTCGCAATATCGCCAACCAGGCCTTCATCGTCTCCCGACGTGCTCTCATATTCTGTCTTCGTATAGAAAAGAAGCATCTGACCTGTAGCCTCGTCATAAGAGATATGCGGTTTTACGTCCGCAATATTATCTTCCATCGTGAAATCGTCTTCCTCGTAGGAATATGGCGCAGTCTTGGTAATTTCCTGAATCTCCCCAAAGGACTTCGTCGACGGATTGAAAAATGCCCCGTGGATATTCATGGAATTGAGACTGTCAATCACCGTATCATCTTCTGTCAAGATGCGGTCTGCACTGGACCAAGCTACATAGATTCCTCTCTCCCCCAGATCAAAGACAGCAGGTTCATCGTCTAACGTGCCATCCTTTTCGATCAATTCTGGTTTCGACCATGTTCCATCACTGTAAATACTGTAATATACATGTGTGCAGTTATAGGTATCTTCTCCTGGAGTATCATCTAAAAATACTGCCATGTACTGATCATTCGGCAAGTTTACCATCTGAATATCCGGTTCCGGATTGACGGCTTCCTGCAATAGCGTTTCTGTAATTCCATTCGTGTCTGCGTTACTCTGCGCACGAAGCAATTCTTCTCCCTTCCATTCCGACCTGTTGGCACGGTACGAACGGTTGTCGATTTCCATTTCCGAGAGACTGGTATAGGTATAATCCGCATCTCCTGCTAATTCATTTATGCCGCTTGCAGCGCCAAACATATTCACAGTTGTGCTTGCCATGTTCCATTTCTTCGTAAAGAATAACACTTTCAGAGAGATATAAGCCGAAAATGTTACGTCTCCATGATTGGCTTGATCTTTGCGGGTATAGAAATTCATGTCAAAATCTGCTCTGCCGCCAACCATCAGATTCAAAAATTCAAATCCTCCCCCGGCGCTCAAATCCACATACGGAGCAATTGTAAAGATGCCATAAGCATCAAACGCTCTGTCCGCATGATTCATATTAAAGTTAAATATATCAACCTTAGCGGCGTCCTTATCCATGATATCTGAGAAGTAATACTCCTTCTTGTCATAATTCTGCTCCACAATAAATGTTGCAGCGCCTTCCCCGCCAGTAGAGAGCCCTATTATAACGGCAACACCAACCGGCGTTTTCCAAAAAATAGAAACATCCACGCCGTCTTCTATCACAGCCGCCAATGTCATGTCTTTAAAATACCATTCCCCTAGGTGTTCCGGTTCCTGAGATTTGACCATATTGAGTTCCAGTCCAAAGTTTATCTTAACGAACACCTTGCCAATCTTTGCCTTTACCTTATTCTTTGAAGAACCTTTTCCATCTTTTGTGACAGCGCCATCTGCAGCTTCTTTCTGTCTCTCTTTCTGCTCGCTGCTTGTGCCGGAATTTTTCGCAGCCTCCTTAATCGTTTCCGTAAAAGTAAAGTTTGATCCCATTCCTTTCTCAAACCCTATGCTGATCGTTTTTGTATTTCCGTCGTCTGAATTTGCAGCAATGTCATCTATATCGCCATCCCAGCCAAAATCAAACGCAGAATCAATCACGCCAATCACTTCAAGCGCTTTTTCTGCACCTCCAAAATGAAAGCTAGATAAAAAGCTTAAGATTCCCAGAGACTGTGCAAATGTAATTCCCATTTCATGCTCATAGTACGCCGTTCCATTCTGGTCCTCGAACTGGACTGTCATTGATGCGCCCGCCGGTATCTTTAAAGTCGCCGGATTAAAGTCCATCGTAAACACGCCATTGCTGCTGACCACTTCCTGTTCCGTATTATCAATCAGTGTTCCGTCTTTACGGTAAAAACGAAATACTGCCTTTGCCGCCCGCAGCGCATTATTTTTAGAATATGTCTGTATCACAAAACGATAGGTTTGATCCCCATTGGCAATACTGTTCGCTTCGATAGAGACAGCCTCTTCACCCTTTACCCGAAACGCATCGGCTCCATTAATTCCTATCGTGTCATATGCATCTAATTCATATATTCCGGCAGCATTCACAGCCTGTGTCGCTGTTACATGTAAATTATTATAGGTGACATTGACTGTCTGATTTTCTCCTGCCACAAAATCCTTGCTGGCAATGGAAAAATAACCGTCTCCGCCATGTTCCTCCACGCCGCCGAATTTTTCATCATATTTGGAAACCGTCGTCTGTCCTGCTACAGAAATCTGCGCCCCATTCACTGCTCTTACAGTTTCTTTACTTCCAAAAACGGGCTTATCGCGAAGCTGGACGATCCCGTCAATATATCCGGCATAACGATTTGCCACCGTGGGAACGAATCCATAGAAGATCAAACTGTTATCCAAGACCGGGCGGAACGAATACGCATTACCGTTGCTGGCAATGTTCACAATATTATAGGGAGCGACCACCTGTTGCTCCTTCGTCGTAAGTATTCCATCTTCATCTGCGTCTCCTGTAAAATTTTTAAAGTATGCCTTGTAGTTGTCTTCTGTTACTGCATTGAGGGTATACTCCTGATTTAAGGTGACACCTTTGATTTCCATTGGCGTTTTATAGTCGCCCATCTGAACGCTATCTTCATCTACTGTTCCGTCAGAGTTTTCTTTTTGATAAATAACAGAACCTTTCTCCTTGTCATTATTTTGAGGATCAATCTTCACCTTTATCTTTGGCACAGAATAAACAGGGCTGATATAAACGAACTCTCCTGTCGGGGAAAACGTCACAGTATTTTTAAACATCTTATTGGTAACCGCATTGGATATGCTGGATTTTGTATAGCTGCTGGCTGAGACCCTCTTCGCCTCTGACTCGATAATCGCTTGTGACTGTTCATAATAAGCATTCGCCTTTGCCGCAAGCGTATTCGCTGAATTGGCGGCATTGTGCACATATCCATCCTTATGAACGCCTAGATTAAATCCTGAGACGGAATTTCCCGTCTTCGCAATTCCTGTCACTTTGATTGTATCAAGCATCGTACAGCGCCATACTTCATTTGTCTTAAAGCCATTTGCATAAGAGCCCTTTGACGTGTCTGCATTTTGGAACATCACACGCGCTTCGTAGGGCCGGTATACTGCGCGGATCTTAAATTCGTTCCCCTTGAAGATATAGTCTTTATATGTATTTAAAAACGCTTTTGTAAGCTTTACGTCTTCCGGCGCAATCACTTTACTCCATGCCCGACCTCCTTTCTGCATCAACTGATAGCCTGCCAGATAGACATTTCCAGAGGCGCCTTCTTTTATCTGTACGCCATTTGAATTTTTGTTTGTGGAATACGTTGTCCGTAAGATCAGTTTATCGCAGGGACGGTGGATGGTAACGCTATCCTGGAATTTTCCATCACCCTTGGAAACCTGCAATGTACCAAGCGCAATAGAATTTCCTTCTTTATACTTATGTCCGAATGGATCTATTTTTGTCGCATCTGCATCGTCCGTGTATATTTTTTCCGTATACTGATTGCCGTATTCGTATTCGATTTCATTTTCTGTATATTTATCTGTATACAATGTGTTTGAAACAGTGAACTGATAACCAGGATAATGGATCGACACCCGGGTGACATATGCCGCTGCATTTTGATTTTTACTTTCTGTATGCACCTCAAGCTTTAAATTGGCATTGGTGGTTTTGTCCCCTTCCTCCAAGTTGATTGTGAATGTTTTCTGATTAAAGAAACTGTTGTCCGTTTTCACTAGCTTGTCATTTAAATACAAGTAATTCGTCCTGTTATTATAGGTTCTGTAAACCGTTTTCTTATTACAGCCCGAGCCTTGTGTTTCCTGGCATGTCGTAGAGCCTTCATTACTTCTCCATGTTATTTCAATAGACTTTGCCGTGCTTAAATCCAGACCGGATAAAATCTCCTTTCTTCCAGACCAGCCGCCCTGCCTGCCTGAGACTTTGGCGCTTACATTAAGATTTCTGACGTCATTCCATCCCTCCGCTGCATCTGCGCTCAAATCTCCCTGTGGTTCCGCTTCGGCAGACGACGCTTGATTGGTCAGCGTTACCGTGGTAATTGCCGCCCCTCGCTGCACATAAGAAGAATTTGCATCCAATGCCACTTGGAATTGCGAAGACGCAGGCGCTCCCTCATAATTCAAAAGCGGAATCTCCACCACTTGCTCAGTAACGCCCTGTGCAAACAGCACTTCTTTTTGTACTGCTTGATAGTCTGTTCCAGATACAGCCTTCATAGAGCCAGTGCCAATAATGACGCTGGCGATTTTGTCTACGCCAGATACACGCTTTACGGTAATGCGCGCTACCCCTTCCGAACGGTCTACCGTCATTTGGTTTGCCGCCATTGCAAAAACAGCCTTTTCTCCCTCGTCATTATCCTTTATGTTCAAATACGCCGTCCGGGAACCAGAGACTTCCCCGCAAGACGCATTGCCCAAAAGGAACATCACCTGTTCATCAGATTCTGAAAGATCATCGTCAATGGTGTCAATATAAATGGACTTCATGTATTCGCCTTTCTTGAAGAGGAACGTATACTCCTGTCCGTATATGTCTTCTGAAAATTGATCCAATGCTTTCTGATAATTCTCGCTCTGCTTTTCTGCACTGACTCTGTGCGCCTCATCCAGCTCCTGCCAGTTTAAGCTGTCTGTCTCTGTCCCTAGATAAGCGTCTCTTGCCTGTTTTAAAACACTTTTACTTTGTTTTTTATCTTTCAGGCCTTCCTGGACACTTTCGCTCAATGACTTTTCTTTCACTCTTTCAGTCAACGCCTTTTCTTTGCTTGCTCCCTCAGATGGCGTAACTTCCTTTTGTTTCCCTGATTTCTTTTCCTTGCCTGATTCCTCTGTCTTCTCAATTACAGGCATTTCCTGACTATAAAAATCAGTAAGTGGCTTCCCGACGCTTTCCAAAGTGCGCGTTACATGATCAGACTCTTCTACTGTCAGCAGATAATCCTCGCCGTAGGATGCAGATATATCCACTGCCTTAAAATCGACAGCGGCTTCTTGATCTGTTCCGCCCCGGCGGACAATCACAAGCTGCTGCTTTTCACCCTCTTTGACTGTAAGCTGAGTCAGAAAAAATTCAAATCTCCCTTCTGGATAGAGTTCTTGATCTTCTTTCAGCGCTTCTTTCAGCGCTTCTTTTGTGATATCGGAATCTAAGATAAAAGCCTCTTCTGCTGTCTGCACGCCTTCAGCAAAAGCAAATGGAAGATCCGAAAATACCAGCGACAGTGTAAGCCCAAAAGCTGCAAGCCGCTTTAATGTGCCATTGCATGTTCTTTTCCCCATAATATCTCCTTTCTCATGTCAGAAAATTTATCCATCAAAAAGACGGCTGCAGTCCATCTTTTTGTGAACAATAAAATAAAGAAACGCAATCACAAGCAACAAAATTGCCGCAAATTGTATGACAGAAAAACCAAAAATCAGAATCGTTCCCTGTTTATCCATCATAAACTCTGATAAAAAAATCGTAACCGAAAACTCACTGCAAAACACAGACGACAAACGCTTTTTCTTACGATATAAGACAAACAACAGCGCCAGCAGCAAAATCATACATGCCATCTCAAACAATTGTGTTGGATAAACAGAATAACTGTAGCCTGGTCCCGTCCCTTTGTCTGAAAAGTATTGGAACGCAAAGGGACCCTTGTAGAATCTGCCCATGCAGCATCCATAAGACAAGCAGGCAGCACGGTTAAAAATATGTTGAAACGCCATAAAAATACACAACAGATCCAAATAATTCTCCCACTCCTTTTTCGTTCCGCAAAATAGCAGACGATAAAGCCACGGAAAAACTGTCACTGTAAAAATAACGCGTCCAATAAAATGCGTCCCATGATCTTCTATAAAAATTTTTCTTAGATCTATTTCCACTCCATAAGAAAGTAAACGCACTAGCTTTCCTGCAAAAGAGCCTGTTTCTATCACTACTATGGAAAGAAGAAGCACGACTAGCGCCTTTTTCCATGATTTGCTCTCTCTTTTACACAAGCTAAAAAACATAAGGATGCCAAGAATGCTCCCTATATTTATAAGAAGAGAATAACTGTCCATAACATACTCCCAAAATAAAAACTTCTTTTATCAGATTTGCGTGAAGCAAAGTTCTTTTTACTTCCAGCGTAGCATAACATGCTTCGTCCGCAGTTGTTCTTTTATTCTAACATTTATACTCCTATATTGATATTTTTTCCTAAACAGTTAAAATTTTTACTTAAACGGGAATAATTTATTTACTCTGAAGGATAAGATTGAAGAAAATAACATTATCGATTGAATCATTTTAAGAGTGGATAAAAGAATCAAAAACAATATAAGCAAGACAAATTTCAGCAAGCCACAATTATTTGCGCAACTTACGTCCCCCATGCCCGGCGTCCAAAATAATAGTGGCAGCCATAGCTCCTCCACATTTTTTCTTTTATACTATGCAATGGAAATGAAACGGTTCCTATGGCCAGCTTTCTCCTCGAAGACTTGCTTTTCCCCTATTTCTCCGATAGACAGACTCTTTTCGTCCTAAAGCAATAAAATAAGACATTCGTCCTATTGTTCCATTATTTTGACAGAATTGGGGGTGTCGCACAAATATATTTACTTAGTCAAAAGGTCTTGCCGCTGATGCGGCAAAGACAGAATGCACAAAAATCACTCTGGAAAGCTAGCTTTCCAAGATGACTTTTGTGTATTTTGTTTGCATTGCTTTGCAATGGAAACCTTTTGAACAAGTAAATATCTTCGTGCGACATCCTCCTGCTCTTGAACTCTAAACCGGCCAAAATCAAAAAGTTTCCATTGACAAAATCCTCCTCTGCGTTTATAGTAAATATATAATTATTTTGATTATCAAACAATTTGAGGATAGGATAAGATTATGAGAGCAAAAATTATCGGCACAGGAAGCTGCCTGCCAACGAAAGTTGCAACAAACGACGATCTGTCTGCCCTGATGGACACCAGCGACGAGTGGATTCAAAGCCGTACTGGAATCCGGGAACGGCGCCTTGTTTCCTCTGAATCAGAAACCACGCTGTCTATGGCGGCTCAAGCTGGAAAAGCAGCGTTAACGGATTCTGGACTGCAGCCAGAGGAAATTGACCTGATTATCGTGGCGACCGTTTCCTCTGACTTTGTGACTCCCAGCACGGCGTGCATGGTACAAAAAGAACTTGGCGCTGTCTGCGCCGCCGCATTTGATATCAATGCGGCGTGCTCTGGGTTTCTCTTCGCCCTGAACACGGCAGACGCTTATTTTCAATCTGGCATCTACCAGACGGCGCTGATTATCGGCGTGGAAACCCTTTCTAAAATCATTGACTGGACAGACCGTTCCACCTGCGTCCTGTTCGGCGACGGCGCAGGCGCCGCAGTGCTGCGGGCAAGCGAACAAGGGATCATTGCCAGCCTTCAGGGATCAAACGGCGCTGGGGGCCATGTATTAATGTGCAAAAACCGCGGCAACAATAATCCTTATATTTCCACGGACGCATGTCTCGATTACTTATATATGGACGGACAAGAGGTTTTCAAGTTCGCCGTAAAAAAAGAAACGGAATGCATCCATGCGCTTTTGGCACAGGCAGGGCTAATGCCTGAAGATATCGATTGGTATCTGCTTCACCAGGCAAATCAGCGAATCATTGCTTCTATTGCCCGAAAATTAAAGCTCTCCCTGGCCAAATTCCCCTCCAACGTGGATCACTGCGGCAATACCTCCGCCGCCAGCATTCCTATCCTGTTGGACGAAGTCCACAAGGCTGGAAAATTAAAAGATGGGGATCTGCTTCTGCTCTCTGGGTTCGGCGCAGGACTCACTTGGGGCGCCGCTTTGCTGCTATGGTAATATAAAGCCGCCGTTTCAAACGCTGTCTTGCGTTTGAAACGGCGGTCTAATATAACTATAACCAATCATTCTTTTGAAAGCATCTTTGTGGTCAGGTTATGATACAGCTCTGCGGGAACAAACGCCCGGACATAAATCCCCTCTGCGCGATATTCTTCCTGCAATAGCTCCCCGTATTTGCGAATCACAGGAAGCTGTCCGCCTTGGTCATAAGGAAACATTCCCTCAAGAAGCTGCTTGTCCTCTCTCAATAATTCCTCGAGCACAGATTTCAATTCCAAAAGCCCTTCTCCATTTGCGGCAGAAATCTTCAATGTCTTGTCTGCATGGAAATCCTTGCACATGACATCTTGCTCTAACTTGTCCTGCTTGTTAAATAATGTTATGATCTTTTTTCCAGTAACGCCAAGATTTTGCAGCGTATCATAGACGATATGCATCTGTTTGTCTCTCTGAGGATTGGACGCGTCCACCACGTGAATGATAAAATCGGCAAATTTTGCCTCCTCCAGGGTACTGCGGAACGCCTCAATCAAATGGTGTGGCAACTTACGGATAAATCCAACCGTATCTGTCAACAGTATTTCCTGTCCGCTTTCTAACTTTAAATTCCTTGTCGTGGGGTCTAGAGTGGCAAACAATTTATCCTCCTCCAACACATTGGCATCGGTCAGCCGATTCAACAGAGTGGATTTTCCTGCGTTGGTGTAGCCCACAATCGCTGCCACTTTGATATGACTACGATTTCTCTGAAATCTTGTAATTTCCCGGTGTTGCCGTACTTCGCCCAACTCTCGTTTCAGCTGGGAAAGGCGAGTCTTGATAAGCCTGCGGTCCATCTCCAGTTTTTTCTCTCCCGGGCCTCTGGTACCGATCCCTCCTCCTAGACGGGATAAAGATGTTCCCAGGCCAGTCAAGCGGCTGAGACGATACCGCAGCTGCGCAAGCTCTACCTGAATCTTTCCTTCACTTGTGGAAGCCCTGGCTGCAAAGATATCTAAAATCACCAATGTCCGGTCTATGACCTTGCATTCTAACACTTCTTCCATATTGCGAAGCTGTGCGGGGGACAGTTCGTCATCACAGATGATCCCGGTGGCCGAAAGCTCCAAAACCATCTCACGGATTTCCTGCAATTTCCCTGTTCCCACATAGGTGCCTGGATGGATGCCGTCCCTGCTCTGCACCGCTGTGCCTACAACCTGCGCTCCGGCAGTTTCTGCCAGTTCCCCCAGTTCCGCCAGAGAATCTTCGGCGTCGTCTCCTTCTTGAAAGCTAACGCCCACAAGGATGACCTTTTCGTTGCATTCCTCTATTTTAAATGCCTCTGTCATTGCAACACCTCCTGCAATCGTCTGAATTTTCTGTTCTCGCTTGTACTTCTGTGCCATTCATTGTATCATATATTTTATACGAAAATCAAACAAATATGAAAGGAGTTTACCTTATGAAAATTGCAGTTACTTACGAAAATGGAGAAATTTTCCAGCATTTTGGCCATACTAGCCAGTTTAAAGTATACGTAGTGGAAGATGGAAAAATCCTTTCCTCTGAAATTATAGACACCAACGGCCAGGGACACGGCGCACTCGCTGGATTTTTATTCGGCGGCGGCGTGGACGCCCTGATTTGCGGCGGCATCGGCGGCGGCGCCAGAGCTGCGCTTGCAAAAGCGGGAATTACCCTTTATCCGGGAGCCTCCGGGAACGCCGACGCCCAAGTGGAGGCATTCTTGAAAGGCCAGCTCTCCTACGACCCTGACACCATGTGCAGCCACCATTCCCATGAGGAAGGGCAAAGCTGCGGTGAGCATGGCTGCGGTTCAAGAAGCTGCCATTAGTATAAAAGTGAAAATTTCCTAATAAGATGAAAAATGCAGACATTGCCACCTCCTAAAAGAAGTCGCAAATGCCTGCACTTTTCATATATAATGACCCCTTTTAACACTCTTTGAAAGAGGCTAATTCAAGCTCTCAACAAAGCGGTCAAAGGCTTTCTGACCTTCTTCGTCCCGCTTATACACGCCCGCATGTTCCAGCACTTTGCTGAAGACCAAGGCGATCTCGCTATGTAAGATATCCATGACATTTTCGCTGTCAAGCTCAGGATGCCTTGGTAAAAGCTCCTCCACCCAGTCTGCGTGTTTCTCTATGCTTTGGTCGGCACGAATGTCTTTCTTATTTACAATCGCATCTGCCAGCGTTTCCATCTCGTCTTTTAAACGGGCTGGAAGCACCGCAAGTCCCATTACCTCAATCAGCCCGATGTTTTCTTTCTTAATATGGTGCAATTCCGCATGGGGATGGTACAATCCCATAGGATGCTCCTCTGTCGTGATATTATTGCGCAGCACCAAATCAAGCTCAAAAGCATCTCCCCGTTTCCTGGCAATGGGAGTGATCGTATTGTGAGGTTCTCCATCCGTCATTGCAAAGATAAACGCTTCCTCATCCGTATACCCTCGCCATGCGGATAAAATCTTGTCTGCAAGAGCAATGAGGCGATCGCTGTCTGGAGCGGAAATTCGAATTACGGACATCGGCCATTTTACAATTCCCGCTTTGACATCTTCAAAGCCTGCCACTGTAAATTCACGCTCCACGGGGGCTTTTGCCATCGCAAATTCATAATTGCCTCCCTGGAAATGGTCATGGCTTAAGATAGATCCCCCCACGATCGGCAAGTCTGCATTGGAACCCACAATATAATGTGGGAACTGTTTTACAAAATCAAACAGCTTACAGAATGTGCCATGTTCTATTTTCATGGGAATGTGCTTGGAATTAAACACAATGCAGTGCTCATTATAATATACATAGGGTGAATACTGAAATCCCCACTTGCTGTCTTGAATGGTCACTGGAATAATTCTATGATTCTGCCTTGCGGGATGATTGATGCGACCTGCATAACCTTCATTCTCAACACACAACAAGCATTTCGGATAGCCGCTCTGCTTGGCATTTTTAGCCGCTGCAATTGCTTTGGGATCTTTTTCCGGCTTGGAGAGGTTGATCGTAATATCAATCTCCCCATAAGGAGTCTCGGATTTCCACTTGACATCCTTTGAAATACGGTAACGACGGATATAATCACTGTCCTGACTCAATTTATAATAATAATCCGTAGCCGCTTTAGCACCATTTTCTTTATAGACTTCCCAAAACTTTTTGATTACCTCGCTGGGACGGGGCATCAGCTTTGCCATCAGCTTGGTGTCAAAAAGATCACGGTATACTACGCCGTTTTCTTCTAGCACGCCATGTTCGTAAGCGTAATCCAAAAGCTCTTTTAATACTGGCTCCAGTTCCACATGCTGATAGCTTTCTTGCGGCTCGTCATATTCCTCAATCTGCAAGGCTTCCAGCAGCTGATTCGTGGTAAAAACAACGTCCTCCTCTTCCAATAAATGGTTCTCTAATCCGTAACACACCAGTTTCTTCACTGCTTCGTTGACCATAAACTCTTCCTCCTTTTACACTCTGATTCCGCCAAAATGCCTAACTTTCAGCACATGGCAGGATCCTTCTCCATATACGCCATCCATCGTTTTTCGGTACATTTCCACAAAATCATCTGGCACAAACGCTTGAATCGTGCCTGCAAAGCCGCCTCCATGCACCCTGTTTGCGCCCTGGTCAGCCAAGATACTGTCGCTGACTGCAAGCCCTATGGAGACATTCTGGTTCTGCACGTCCTTGTTCGTATAAATGTTCTGCAGGTATTTGAAAGAAGAATTCCCTGACTCCTTGACATTCTTTAAGAATTCCTGAAAATTTCCTGCCTGCAATGCGCCTGTTTCCAAATCCACGCGTTGATTCTCCTCAAAAAAATGCAGTGCGCGCAATACCGGGCGGTCACCGCATGTTTCCCGGATCTTAGGAATATTCTGATAAAACTCCTCCGGTTCCACTTCTCTTAGAAATTCTTTCTTAAAAAATTGCGCCACTTTCTTCATCTCCTGCGGAATTAGCGCATACTCATCTGTAAGATCCGCATGAGAGCCCTTGGTATCCGTGATGCATAAACTGTGATGATAAGAGCAAAAATCGACATCTACTTTCTTGACCACAGGATTTTGGGGAACTGCAAAATCGATATGTATCAGACCTCCCACAGAACAAGCCATCTGGTCCAACAAACCGCAGGGCTTTCCAAAATAAACATTCTCCGAATACTGAGCCGCCTTTGCAATTTCCACCGGACTGACTTTCATATCATTATACAGTCCTGAGAGAATGGCTCCCAATAACACCTCAAACGCTGCAGAGCTGGACAGTCCTGCGCCACTTAACACGTTACTGGTCACATAAGCACAAAAACCGCCGACTTGATAGCCATTTTTCTTAAGCCCGTACGCCATCCCCCGTATCAATCCTACAGAGGTTCCCTTTTCTTCTTCTCGAACTTCTAAATCCTTAAGATCCACAGTAATCATAGGATAACCCTCGGATAATAACTTGATTACGTTTTCCTGGGACTTGCCTGCCACTGCGATAGCGTCAAGATTGACGGATGCCGCCAGCGCTTTCCCATGCTGATGATCGGTATGGTTGCCGCCTATCTCGCTTCTTCCCGGCGCACTATAGAGTTCCACTTCCTGCTCTCCAAAAAGCTCTTCATATCTTTGAATCGCTTCCTGGTAACGATGCACCTGAGACGCAATCATCCCTGCATCCACATAAATATCCAAAAGTCGCTGCCGAAATTCCTGAGAATTCACTTCTTGTGCCAATACTTTTAAGTTCTTCATATTTGCCCTGCCTTTACTATTTATTGTCACTGGCAAAATGCAGGAAATTTGGAACGCTTGCAACTCTAACAGATCCATCTCCTGTATCTTCCTGCTCCCTATAGAGAACATTATATATTTCCTTTCATAAACCGTCAATATATTTAGTAATTTGAGTTTTCCGATTTTTTATCATAGCCGATATTATAGTGCCAAAAGAGGCTGTCGCACTCATAAATTCACTTGTTCAAAAGGTCTTGCCGCTTTTGAACAAGTGAATTTATGAGTGTGACAGCCCCTTTCTAGCGTCAACTGATATTTTCTATTTGGAACTCTCTTTGCAGAAGCTTTTCTAAATCTGCAATATAGTCCTGAATCCGTTTTCCATTATCCGTATCTCTTACCATGACTCTGGACTTTTCCGTCTCGATCAACTGTGAATCAGACTCAATATCCTTATTTTCCCGCAAAGCCTGGTATACGCTCTCAAAAGGCTGATGCGCCTTGATCCTCAGTCCGTGGGAATTGTAAATCAGCGTATATCCTGCAATACCAGTAGTTTTATGATAATTCTCACAGAACCCTCCGTCGATTACCAGAAGCTTTCCATTGGCACGAAGCGGCTGCTCTCCCTCTCCGGTCCGCACTGGCGTATGGCCATTGATGATATGAGACATGGAGGTATACAACCCGAATTCCCGCAATATCATATTGCAAGTTTTTTCCTCATGGTAAAACTTGTAATAGGCGTTGGTTTCTTCTTTCCAAGCGCTTTGATCCTCCAAGAACGTGCGTTCAAACGTCTTGATATTCCTGCCAGACAACGGAGACTTGCGGCCGCACCAGAGGTACCACATAAAGTCAAGGGCATTGTGATCACATTTTCCATAGTATGCCCTTCTTGCCGCCTGATCTGCATAATCCAGATAAGATTTGCCCTGGTATGTCTGACCTTCAAAGGCAACGCCCTCAAAATTCCCAGAATCGTCCATGGGAATGCAGCCATGGTACAGCAAATTATCATTGAAAATCCGGTACATGCTTCCTTTCTCATACAGAAATTTAATATGGCGCTGCAAGCGGACGCTGTTCAAAAAAGCAGCTTTCAGCTCTTCTAGCACTACGCTTTCCTTTGGGGACAGCTCATAAGGATCACTTCCAAGCGTTGGGAATGACGAATCATTCATAGCATAAATCTGCCCGTCTATGACGACAGTCCCATGCTCCGTGTCAATTTTATCCAGCAACAGCCTGTCGTCCATATTGTATTCTGGATGATTTCTAATAATCTGCCCTTCCAGCTTGAACATCATCATGGAAACCGCCTTTAAAGCCGCTTTCATCGGCTGCTCTTTTGGGTAGGCGCTCACTGCGAATAACGTAAGCCCCCGCAGGCTGATGCCATAGCCGCTCTCAAGAATTTCCGTGTTCTTATATTTAAGATTGTTGCGGATAACATTGGCAATACATGCCTCATTTCCAGCAGCAGCCCCCATCCATAAAATATCGTGATTGCCCCATTCAATATCCAGAGAGTGATGCTCTAGGAGAAGATCTAAAATCTTATCTGCATAGGGGCCTCTGTCGAAAATATCTCCCACAATGTGAAGATGATCTACCGCAAGCTGTTTAATCAGGCCAGACAAGGCAATGATAAACTGATCCGCATTATTGATGTCTAAAATCGTGTCAATGATCTTCTTATGATACTGCACCTGGTTATCGTCCTCGTCCTTTTGAACATGGAGCAGCTCGTCGATAATATATGCAAACTCCTCGGGCATCGCTTTGCGCACCTTTGACCTGGTATATTTGGAAGAGAGCAGCTTTGCAACCTCGATCAGCTGATTTAAGATCATCCGGTACCATTCCCTGGAAAGTTTTTCTTCTTTCTGCAGCATGTCCAGCTTTTCCCTTGGATAATAAATCAACGTACAGATCTCCTGAATTTCCCTAGCCGTCAGATCATCGCCAAACAGCAATATAACTTTTTCACGGACTACGCCAGAACAGTTATTTAAAATATGATAAAACGCCTCATATTCCCCATGCAGGTCGCTCATAAAATGTTCCGTCCCTTTTGGGAGGTTTAAAATTGCGTTTAAATTGATGATTTCCCGGCACACCGCCTGCCGGTTGGGATATTTTTCTGACAATAATTTTAAATATTTTTCCTCCTGCATAGGTTCCTCCTGCATTTATCTCGTCTGTAAAAAGACATTCTCCCGCTGCGCTTGCTCATCGTCTGGATAATCCTTTACATAGGACGCCATCTTCTTCTTGGCGGACGCAAAATCCAAAAGATTTTCATAACAGATGATCTCATCGCGCCGCAGCTGCTGTTCATTCTCTGGCTGCTTCGCTTCCAGCGCCTGCAAAATCAGCTCCAACGCCTGCTGGTATCCCCCAGCCTCCATCTGTGTCTCTGCCAATGATATCAGAGTAGCCGTGTCAGAGCCATTTTTTTCAAGATAACTTTTATACAATGCCTTTGCCTTTTTATTCTCTTTCTGGGCGTCATACACCTGCGCCAGATAAAGCAAGGCTTTGGTATCTCCCTTATTGATGGCCTGATCTAACTCTTTCCTTGCATTGTCATAATCCCCCCTGATCAGAAAAATATGTCCCCGCTCTCTGTAATCTTTTGGCTGATCCCCTTTCAGCTTCAGCGCCTTTTCCATCAATTTCTCTGCTTCCTTAGTAAAGCCTGCGCCTGAAAGATTCTCATAAACGGATAAATACAATGCATAATCATTGCCGCAGAAATCCAGAGCCTTTCCGTAATCCTTGCGGGCATTGTCGCTGTCCCCTTCTTTTAAATATATACATCCCCGGAGAAAATACGCCTTGCTGTCTTTCTCATTAAAAGCAACCAGCGCATTGCAAGTGGTAATCGCCCCCTTGGCATCTCCTGCGTTGTACTGCGCCGTCGCCTTGTAATAGCAGATGTCAAGCTCAATGGGACCTACCACTGCCAAAGACTGGTCTAAAGCTTTCTGAAAAGCTTCCACCGCCGCGGCATAATCTCCCTGGTTCATCTTATTAATTCCCACCTGCCGGAATGCCTTTTGGTTTTCTATCTTTTCCTGATTCTGACACCCGCTCAGGACGACGGCACTGAACAAAACCATCGCCAGCATGCCTACAAATTTTCTTTGGCATAATTTTGTTGCCTTTCTTATTTCCATACGCTCTGCCTTTCTGTCACATTCTGATGCTTTGCCCTTTTCAATCACAGTTTCCATCCTGCGCCACTGTGTGATTGGAATAAGTATCCCAGGTCGGCTCATAGTCAGCTGTCGCCTGATTGCCCCACATATCCCAGTCCTTGCGCACTCCTCTGGCAAAAAGCTCAATACGGGGTTCCTGGCTGCATGCCTCGATAATTGGAATAATCTCATCCGGCTTACGGCTGTGTTCCCGCTTCATCGCCCGTATAACATTCACCTGGGATCTCGCCGGTTGCAACGTTCGGTTCGGAGAACTGTTTTTCTTAATTCCAAATAAAATCAATTCTGTGACGTTTCGAAAATAAAAACCGACGCCCCGCCCGTCCGGGCCTCCGTCTTTGCGGACCTTTTCCCAAACTAGATTCCCTTTATACTCAAACCCCCAGGCATCCATGACGGCAAGCCCGTCGGGAAGCAACGCATTGGGCACCCATAAGTACAAGTGCGCTTTTGCTCCTGCGATATCCTCCACCGGCAGCGCCTTAATATCCTCTATCGTCATCGTCTCATACCTGGAAAGCCGCCTGTGTTCCGGAGATACCTTGCCTGTCCTGTTCTGAAACTGCCATGGCGGATCCGCATAAATCGTATTATACTTCTTTCCCTCCGTAAATGCCTGTAAATCCTGTATAGTACTCATTAAGTCTGCCATATCCTTCCACACATTCCTTTCCGATTCCTATTGCCAAAATTGGACACCCGCCATTGCGGCGGGGTTCCAGCCTGTAAATCAGCTTTCCCATCCATGTAGTGCTTGCCCCGTACTTTTTCATCAAAGGCTGCCCCCGGTCGTCTTTTTCCTTTTTAAATATATCATTTAACTTCTCTGACCGAGTGACAATCACTCCTACGTCAATGAGCCCGCAGTCAAAATAAGTCCTCATAGCCAGCAAATCACGGTCAAAAGTTTGATCCTTGCTGTTCCATTCCAAATCAAACGCCACTCTGTTCTTTAAAAAGTCTATGTTATGTCCGTCAATATATCCCTCAATCGTTTCCACCTCATACGGTTCCTCCGCAAACCGCCCTCTTCTCTGAGCCGTTTTCCTTGGATATTTTTTTACCACCAAGTCCCCGCTGATCCGTATCTCCCTCCAGCCGTAAGGATATAACACATGATCAAATTTTTTGGGAATAGGAGTCTCATTCCCTCCTACTTTCTTAAGATCTGCCAACGTGATCCAAAGCTTCCCCAGGCACTCCTGCAGTTCTCTCCATTCCATCGGAAAGGCTTCATGGAGAATTTCCAATGCATGTCCATAGCTGTGAAATTCAAATCTCTCCAGCAGGCCTTGCTCTATGTACTTTCGATGCTCCATCGATCATTTCCCTTCTCACAAACAATCTGTTACTCACTAGCATTCCCTGGATATATGTAATATATCACAAGCTTTTTACCACTTCAAGCCAGCGCTTAATTGCTTTTTCCACTTTTGGAGGGAAGCTGCGCCAAAATAATCGCCAAGAACATCAGCATGCATCCAAATATCTCCCGGCTGCTCAGACGCTGCGACAGAAGAACAATCCCTGCCAGCACGGAAATAACAGATTCTAAGCTTAGGATCAAGGATGCCACAGTCGGATTGATTCCTTTTTGCCCTACGATCTGCAGCGTATACGCCACGCCACATGAGAGGATTCCCGCATATAAAATCGGCTGCCATGCCTGGCAGACTGCCGCAATGCTTGGCTGCTCCGTAAAAATCATCCCTATGCTGGAAATGATGCCGCATACAAAGAACTGTATGCAGGACATCCTTACTCCGTCTGCACGCTGCGTAAAATAGTCAATCACCATGATATGCAAAGAAAAACCCAGTGCGCCGATAAAAAGCAGCAGTTCCCCTTTCCCTACCGGAAGCCAGGGAATCAACCGTTCTACTCCGCCTTGGGACGCAGCATCCGTGATGCACAAAAAATATAGTCCCGCCAAAGCAAATAGCACCCCAAGCCATACGTTCCAGCCACATCTGCGGCGCAAGAACAATCCTAAAATGGGCACGATAATGATATAAAACGCTGTAATAAATCCTGCTTTTCCAACGGTAGTGTACTGTATTCCGAATTGCTGCAGGTTACTTCCCAAACAGAGCAGAATCCCACAGAGGGTTCCTCCCAAGAAAAGATTCTTCCATTCTTTTTTCTTCTGTTCCTGGAGCTTTGCTTTCTTTTGCGCCCCCGCTTTCTTATCCAGCTTTCCAAGCAGCCAGATGCAGGGGATCAATACCATTCCGCCTAAAAAGCAGCGCACGCTATTAAATGTAAAAGGCCCCACATATTCCATTCCCACGCTCTGCGCTACAAAAGCCACTCCCCAGATGAATGCCGTCAAAAGCAGCAGCAGAGAATTCCTAATCTTCGCTTTCTCCATAACCATCCTATCTTGTCAAACAAGGCTGCTGCAAACAAATCACAGGCACAACCATTGTGCTTCCATGATATTTTGCAGCAGCCCCTTTCATTGTCACTTGCTGTTTAAAGCTTTGTCTATCGGATTATTCCGGCATTTCCACTTTTACCCTGTCCAAATGCCAAATATCATCCACATATTCTTGAATGGTACGGTCTGAGGTGAATTTGCCTGCATGAGCCGTGTTCAGCATCGCCATCTTCGCCCATCCCTTTTCATCCCGGTATGCTTTCTCGACTCTCTCCTGCGCCTCTGCATAGGAACGGAAGTCTTTCAGTATGAAATAGGTATCTGCATACTGGGTATCCAGCGTATTCAACAGGGAATTATACAGCGGGCGGAACAGTTCTGAATCATTTCTAGAATACATTCCATTGATTAACTGCATCAGCACCTGGCGGATATCCTGATCGCTGTTGAAAATCTGCATAGGATCATAATCCCGTCTCTGCTCATGGTCAATGACCTCCTGGGAGCTCATGCCGAAGATAAACGCATTCTCATCTCCGACTTCTTCTACAATTTCCACGTTAGCGCCGTCCATAGTGCCAAGCGTCACCGCCCCATTGAGCATGAACTTCATATTGCCAGTTCCAGACGCCTCCTTGCTTGCCGTTGAAATTTGCTCGGACACATCTGCCGCTGCAAAAATCCACTCAGCCGTGGACACTTTATAGTCCTCGATAAATACCACTTTCAACTTGCCATTGATGGACGGATCGTTATTTACCACTTCCGCCACGCTGTTAATCAGCTTAATCGTAAGCTTGGCAATACGGTAACCTGCCGCAGCCTTGGCTCCGAAAATAAAAGTCCTGGGATAGAATTCCATCTCTGGATGTTCTTTGATCTTGTTATACAAGTACATCACATGGAGAATGTTCAAAAGCTGACGCTTATATTCGTGGAGGCGTTTTACCTGCACGTCAAAAATAGAGCGGGGATCCACCTCAATCCCGTTATGTTCTGAAATATAACGTGCCAGGCGCAGCTTATTTTGATATTTGATATTCATAAATTCCTGCTGTGCTTTCTCATCACCCGCATAAACGGCAAGCTTCTCCAAATGGGGCAGATTAGTCACCCAGTCGTTGCCGATATATTTGTTGATCCACTCTGACAGCAACGGGTTGCCGTGATACAGAAATCTTCTCTGCGTGATCCCGTTGGTCTTATTGTTAAACTTATAGGGATACATCTCGTAGAACTCACGCAGCTCCTGATTCTTCAAGATCTCCGTATGCAGCCGTGCCACGCCGTTTACAGAACATCCTGCCGCAATCGCCAGATGCGCCATCTTCACTTGTCCGTCAAAGACAATCGCCATCTTCTTTACCTTGTCATAATCCCCTGGGAACCGTTTCTCGATATCGAGGATAAAGCGGCGGTTAATCTCCTCCACAATCTGATAAATTCTAGGCAAAAGCCTTGAGAAAATCTCAATCGGCCACTTCTCTAACGCCTCTGACATAATCGTATGGTTGGTATAAGCGCAGGTATGCGTAGTAATCTCCCATGCCTCATCCCACTCCATGCCTTCCTCGTCAATCAAAATACGCATCAGCTCTGCCACTGCTACGGTTGGATGGGTATCATTGAGCTGAATCGCCACTTTCTCTGGCAGCCTATGCAGATCCTCATGGTGCTTCTTATACCTGGCGATGGCACGCTGCACGCTTGCAGACACGAAGAAATACTGCTGTTTGAGGCGAAGCTCTTTTCCCTGAATATGATTGTCATTGGGGTACAGCACTTCTACCAAATTCTTTGCGAGATTTTCCTGCTCCACCGCTTTCTTATAATCTCCCTTGTCAAACGCATCCAGCTCAAAATACTCTTCTGGCTCTGCGTCCCAGGCTATCAGAACATTGACCATGTTGTTGTTATAGCCGATCACAGGCATGTCGTAAGGCACGGCGCGCACAGACTGGTATCCCTCATGGATAAAGCGGGGCTTTCCTCTCTGATCCACTTCTGAACGCACATAACCGCCAAATTTTATCTGGAAAGTATGCTCTGGACGGCGCAATTCAAAGGGATAGCCGTCTTTGAGCCAATTATCTGGCACTTCCACCTGAAAGCCATTGTCGATTTTCTGACGGAACAATCCGTAACGGTAACGTATGCCGCATCCATAGGCAGGATATCCCAGGGTAGACAAAGACTCCATAAAGCATGCTGCGAGTCTTCCAAGCCCGCCGTTTCCCAACGCTGGGTCTGGCTCCTGGTCTTCGATGACATTCAGGTCAAATCCGATCTCATCCAATGCATCCTTCACTTCTTTGTATGCGGTCATATTGATTAAGTTATTTCCCAGGGCCCTTCCCATCAAAAATTCCATCGACATATAATATAAAATCTTGGGATCTTCTTTGTCAAACGTCTTCTGGGTAGCCATCCACTGGTCAATGACTACGTTTTTCACCGCATTAGACACTGCCTGGTACACTTCCTGCTGGGAAGCCTCCTCCAATGTCTTCCGGTAAAGGTTCTTTACATTGTTCTTAATCTCCTGAACAAACTTCTCTTTCTTAAATATCTGATTTTTCATATCTGCCTCCTTCTTCTCTGGTACCTGTATCTTAACTGCCAAAGATACAGACGACCTCCCTGGATGCGCATCCGCACGAAATGATACTGTCGTAACGAAGTCATGTCTGCGCTGCCAGCCGTCGTTTACGGCCAGCTATACCCTTTCACATACTTTTTGCACGCTTAATACCACATGCTCCCCGTTGATATTCCATTCTTTTTGATATCCTTTGAGTTGCGTGCCATCAATCCGCTCAGCAAGTACCTCCGACTGAATCTGTCCGCCGTAGTTTTCAAAAATTGCGGCAATCTTATCCTCTGCATGATAAGATACGACAATCTTATCCATCACCTCAAAGCCAGCCTCTTTACGCATCGTTTGAATCTTGCTGATCAGTTCCCGTACAAAGCCTTCCTCGATCAGTTCCTGGGTCAGGTTGGTGTCAAGGACTACCGTCACCTCATTATCGCCTTCTGTCACATAGCCCTCCTGCTGGGTCATGGTAATCAGCAAGTCCTCCTCACATAATACAACGTCTGCGTTTACACTGTCAAGAGTAATGCTTCCATTCTTCTTAAGCTCCTCCATGGCACGATTGCCGTCTAGTTCTTTTAACGCCTGCTGGATCTTGCCAAGGTACTTGCCGTATTTAGGCCCTACGGTCCGAAGCTGGGGCTTGAACGCATAGTCGGTAAAGCTGCTGACGTCCTCTGTAAAAGTCACTTTCTTTACATTTAACTCTTCCTCGATAATCTCCTGGAAAAATTCTGGCAGTTCAAACGGCGCTTTTACAAACATAGACGCAATTGGCTGACGGTTCTTGATATTAGCGCCGTTACGGCAGGCACGACCCATCACCACGATTTTGAGCACGGCGTCCATATTCTTCTCCAGCTCTTTGTCGACCATCTTTGCGTCCGCTGTTGGGAAGTCGCAAAGGTGCACGCTTTCTGGCGCATTTTCATCAATGCTGCACACCAGGTTGCGGTAAATATCTTCTGTCATAAAAGGAATCATAGGAGCCGCAGCCTTGCTCACGGTCACAAGCGCCGTATACAGGGTCATATAGGCATTCACCTTGTCCTGCTCCATGCCTTTTGCCCAGAAACGTTCCCTGCTTCTTCTAACATACCAGTTGCTCATGTCATCCACGAATTCCTGCAGCGCCCTTGCCGCCTCAGGGATTCGGTAATTGCCCAGATCACTGTCCACTTCGCTTACCAAGGTATTCAGCTTAGACAACAGCCATTTGTCCATCACAGACAATTTGTCATATTCGAGCTTGTATTTTGAAGCGTCAAATTGATCGATATTGGCATAGAGGATAAAAAATGCATAGGTGTTCCAGAGCGTTCCCATGAATTTTCTCTGGCCTTCCTGCACGGCCTTGCCGTGGAAACGGTTGGGCAGCCAGGGTGCAGAGTTCACATAAAAATACCAGCGGATGGCATCTGCGCCGTAAGTTTCTAAAGCTTCAAACGGATCTACCGCATTTCCCTTTGACTTGCTCATCTTCTGTCCGTTTTCATCCTGAACGTGCCCTAGCACGATGACATTCTCGTAAGGGGCTTTATTAAATAGAAGCGTGGACTCGGCAAGCAAGGAATAGAACCATCCTCTGGTCTGATCCACCGCCTCAGAGATAAACTGTGCGGGAAACTGTTGCTCAAACATTTCTTTATTCTCAAACGGATAGTGATGTTGTGCAAAAGGCATTGCCCCGGAGTCAAACCAACAGTCGATAACTTCTGGCACCCTGTGCATTTTCTTTCCGCATTTAGGACATTGGATTGTCACTGCATCAATATAGGGGCGATGCAACTCGATTTCCTCTGGACAATTATCAGACAATTCTTTTAATTCTGCAATGCTTCCGACAGAATGCATATGACCGCACTCACACTCCCAGATGTTTAACGGAGTTCCCCAATAACGGTTCCTGGAAATGCCCCAATCTTGGACGTTCTCTAGCCAGTCTCCAAACCTTCCCTTGCCAATGCTCTCAGGAATCCAGTGAATCGTGTTGTTGTTGCGTATCAAATCCTCCTTGACCTCTGTCATCTTGATAAACCAGGATTCTCTCGCATAGTAAATCAACGGGGTATCGCATCTCCAGCAATGAGGATATTCATGCTCAAATTTCGGAGCGTCAAACAACAGTTTCTGATCCTCCAAATCCTGCAGGATCATCGGATCTGCCTTCTTACAGAAAACGCCTGCATAGGGCGTGCCCTCCGTCAGCTCCCCTTTTCCGTTGACAAACTGCACAAACGGAAGATCATAGTCCCTGCCCACTTTAGAGTCATCCTCGCCAAATGCCGGGGCGATATGGACGATTCCAGTACCGTCTGTCATGGTGACATAGGAGTTGCAAGTGACAAAATGCGCTTTTTTGCGTTGTTTTGCAGCCGCTTCCCCAGTGCAGGCAAACAATGGCTGATATTCTTTGTATTCCAGCTCCGTTCCCTGATATGTTTCCAGCACCTCATATGCTTTCTCGCCCGCCGCCTGCCGTTCCTTGTCCAGCAGAGAAGACAGCACCCGGTCCAGCAGCGCTTCTGCCATATAGTAGGTATAGCCGTCCGCCGCCTTCACTTTGCAGTATTTCTCCTGCGGATTTACACAAAGCGCAAGGTTCGAGGGCAGCGTCCAGGGCGTCGTAGTCCATGCCAGGAAATAAGCGTCCTCGCCCACTGCCTTGAAGCGTACGATTGCAGAACGCTCTTTTACCGTCTTATATCCCTGCGCTACCTCCTGGGCAGAAAGAGGGGTTCCGCAACGAGGACAATATGGCACGATCTTAAAGCCCTTGTATAATAAATTGCGATTCCAGATTTCTTTCAATGCCCACCATTCTGATTCGATAAAATCATTATGATAGGTGACATATGGATTGTCCATATCCGCCCAGAAACCAACGGTGCCAGAAAAATCCTCCCACATGCCCTTATACTTCCAAACGCTTTCCTTGCATTTATCAATAAATGGCTCTAGGCCGTACGCTTCGATCTGCTCCTTGCCGTCTAAGCCTAAAAGCTTCTCCACCTCCAGCTCCACCGGAAGCCCGTGCGTGTCCCAGCCTGCCTTCCTGGGCACCATCTTGCCCTTCATGGTCTGATATCTTGGGATCATGTCCTTGATGACACGGGTCAGCACATGACCGATATGAGGCTTTCCATTTGCCGTAGGAGGTCCGTCATAAAACGTATAGGTGTCGCCCTCCTTACGGTTTTCCATGCTTTTTTTAAAAATATCATGGTCTTTCCAAAATTGCTCTGTCTGCTTTTCTCTCTCCACAAAGTTTAGATTTGTCTCGACTTTGTTATACATTGGTAGTTCTCCTTTCTTATTAAGATTACTTAGGGATTTGCGAAATTCAATCGTTTTATGAATTTCATAAACAATTCATATATTTTAATAAAATCATAGTAATTGTATATGAAATTTTGATAACTTGATAGTTTCGCATGACCTATAAGAGATTAAGATAAAAAAAGCTCCGTCCTGTAAAAGGACGAAGCCTGTCAATGCATCACATCGCTACCACCTGTTACACTGCACTTTGACGCAATGCCTTTCTTTCAGAAAAAGCACGCCAGCATGCACGATTCCCATAACGGAGGAATAACCCGTCCCGGCTTACTATTACTGTCCATTTCGGAACAAAAAATTCAGCGGGCGACTTGGAAGTGATATTGGGACAGCTTCTACTTATACCGGCTTACACCCTCCCGGCTCGCTGTGATGTTGGAACTGCTGTCTTACTGTCTTCGTCATCGTCTTTTCGTTTCCTGATCTATTATAAAGCCTGCCGTTCCTTTTTGTCAAGAGACGGCTCTAAAATGCTGCCAATAGGCTTATTATTGGCTATTGGGGATATCTGGTCATGACATAGGTGCCTGTTTGTTTGATTTCTTGATTGCTAATCTCCCTTCCCCAATGAACAGACTCGTTAAAATTACCTTCTGCAACTACCACCCCATTGCTTTTTACTTCCAACACGATTACAGAATGAGCGTTGTAATTCATGCGTACGATGTCTCCCACCCTGATATTTGAAAAATCCGTATGCGTACGAGCTGGAAGACTCCCGAAAGCTGCATCGCTCAAGGCAAACGCAAACCCGGCACATCCGTATCCCCCAGAATAAATGCCGCCTTTCCATTGATAATAATTGTCGTTTGTCCATCTCATCCCTTCTGGATAACTAGATTTCATTGCAATCATCGCCTTATAGACCTTTGCCGCAGTAAGCCCGGAGTCTTGCTGCTCCTTTACGTTTATCGTACAGTGGTAGGATTTTCCATCTTTGGCTTTGCAGGTGATTTTGGCTTTCCCAGCTTTCTTTGCCGTTACCTTTCCTTTCTGATTGACCGATGCCACGCTGCTCTTGTTGCTTTTCCAAGACACTGCCTTGGCGCCTGTCAGCTTCAAGACATAGGTCTTGCCTTTGTTCAAGGTCTTATTTGCGCTGTTTAGATATGGCTTTTTAACAGTTACTTGGCATCTATAAGACGTTTGTTGATACCTCGCCGTAATTATAGACGTCCTGACCCTTTTCGCAGTCACTTTGCCTTTCTGGCTCACCGCCGCCACAGACGGATTGCTGCTGCGCCATTGTTGTCTCCCAGAAGCGCCGTTTAATTTCAAGGTAATGCTGCTTCCTGCATAAACCGTAGCCTTTGTCTTATTCAGCTTGACTGTCGCAGCTTCTGTCTGCACCGGCAGCATTACTGCCATCAGAACTGCAGCCAGACAAAGTGCAAACAGTTTTTTGATAAATTTAGTCATACAAGACTTCCTCCACTCTAAGATAATCTTTGGAACCTCCGAACATCTCTTTTTCATCACATATACTGCAGTTCCCGCATCAAGTCATAATATGCAGGAGAGTTCTGAAAAACAGCGCCTGCAAACGTCACAACAAGCAGGAGGATCAAAGCGATGGAAGAGCAAATAATTCCAGCAATCGCCATGCCCTTCGCCGTTCCTTTGCAAAGCTGCAAGATGCCCATTACGATTGACACGATCGCAAGGGGAATGCAAACGCACCAAATGCAGCAAGTAATCAAAGCGATAATCCCGCAGATCATAGACGCAATGCCAAACCCTCCGCTCTCTGCAGACATTGTGCTTTGGCTATCCTGCTGGAATGCCGGATCGGCATAGCCAGTCGTCTGGGTATACTGGTTCTGACCTCCATAAGGCTGTTGATACACAGGGTTTGGAACCTGTTCCTGCCAATTCTGGGACTGCTGTGCTTCGCCGTTATATTGATTTGGCTGACCATTTCCTGGGTACCCGCTCCCGCCGTACTGTCCTGGCTGACCGCTTTCTGGCGGCTGAACCTGACCATTGTTCTCAAACGTATTGTTTTCATCACTCATGTAGAAATCCTCCTGTTAATCTCTTAACCTTGCAAAAATAATGTAAGCAACAATTTACTAACTATATGATATAACTATAGCAGACCATGCGTATCTGTCAATAGTAATTTCAAGCCAGCTCCTATCTCGCAAAACCTAAAATCTCAATCAATTTCTCCCTGCGCAGCAGTTTTTTTCCATTTATCATAGGCTTGGAATAAAAAAAGAAAGAACATGATTCCCAATCCTCCTCCCAAGCTGTCGATGCACACATCCGACAGCCTGCCCGCCCGTCCAGGCACGAACAATTGATGCAATTCATCGGTAGCCGCATAGCCCGCCGTGAATGCAAACGCCTGCAGCGCCATCCGCTTCTTTGAGATTGAATCGTAACTAAAATAAAAACATATAAGCACCGCAAGGATGGCATATTCACTCATATGAGCTCCTTTTCTGACAATAAGCTGCATAGATTCTGCTTTTATAGACAATTCCTCCTCTGTCTTGCCCTGATTAAAAATATAATTCTGCCATTCTGCAATTTTATACGACACCGATTTGCTGGCCTTAGAAGACTGCCGGGCCGGCTGGGCAGAAAACGCAAAGATTACTGCCATCCAGATCACCACCGCAATTCCTGTAATTTTTTTCTTACTCATAAAACGCCCTCTTTCTGTTAATAATTTTTACTATATCGCAACACATCTCAAATTGCAACGACTGCTAGCTTTGAGTTTCCGCATTTTGCAATTCATAGCACCAAAAGGTCTTGCTGCCTTTGGCAGCATAGACATCTTGCACAAAAAGTGCTTGAAAAGCTAGCTTTTCAGAGCGCTTTTATGTGCAAAGTGTTTTCATCACTTTGTGATGGAAACCTTTTGGCGCTATGAATTGCAAAATACGGAAACTCATACCAGGAAAAACCTTGCCAAATCTCCCTCCGGGCGGTATAATGCACTAGTGTTTTTATCTGAATATTGTTTACCAAGTTTGAGAAAGAAGGATTATTTTATGAAAATGAAACGTGAGGACATCCGCAACATTGCCATCATTGCCCATGTAGACCACGGCAAGACCACTTTGGTGGATGAATTGTTAAAACAAAGCGGCGTGTTCCGTAGCAACCAGGAAATACAAGAACGTGTCATGGATTCCAATGATATCGAGCGGGAACGTGGAATCACGATTCTCTCCAAAAATACCGCCGTTTTTTATAAGGATACAAAAATAAATATTATCGATACTCCAGGACATGCTGATTTTGGCGGAGAAGTGGAACGTGTTTTGAAAATGGTAAATGGCGTCGTCTTAGTGGTAGACGCCTTTGAAGGCGCAATGCCTCAGACAAAATTTGTGCTGATGAAAGCGCTTGCCCTTGATCTGCCTGTGATCGTATGCATCAACAAAATAGACCGCCCGGAGGCGAGACCGGACGACGTGATCGACGAAGTGCTGGAACTGTTCATGGACCTGGATGCCTCTGACGAGCAGTTAGACTGTCCTTTTCTCTATGCCTCCGCAAGAGACGGTTATGCGGTAAGAGATTTGGGAGACGAAAAGAAAGACATGACTGCCCTGTTTGAAACCATTTTAGAATACATCCCAGCCCCAGAAGGCGACCCAGACGCCAATACTCAAGTCTTAATCAGCACCATCGATTATAATGAATATGTGGGGCGTATTGGCGTTGGAAAAGTGGACAATGGCTGCCTTAAAGTTAACCAGGACGCTGTTGTCGTCAACCATCATGAGCCTGACAAGCTCCAGAAAGTGCGTATCAGCAAACTGTATGAATTTGACGGACTCAACAAGGTAGACGTCACCGAGGCAAAGATTGGATCGATCGTCGCTATCTCCGGGATCGCAGATATCCATATCGGAGATACGATCTGTGCTCCAGAACAACCGCAGGCCATTGACTTCCAGAAAATTTCCGAGCCCACCATCTCCATGAATTTTATCGTAAACGACAGTCCTCTTGCTGGGCAGGAAGGCAAATTTGTCACCTCACGCCACATCCGTGACCGCCTGTTCCGTGAATTGAACACAGACGTTTCCCTGCGTGTCGAGGAGACAGAAAGCCCAGACAGTTTGAAAGTCTCTGGCAGAGGAGAGCTGCACTTATCTGTATTGATTGAAAATATGCGCCGTGAGGGTTATGAATTTGCAGTCAGCAAAGCAGAGGTGCTTTACCATGCAGATGAAAGCGGAAAGCGGTTAGAGCCTATGGAGCTTGCCTATGTAGACGTCCCAGATGAGTTCACTGGAGCAGTGATTGAGAAATTAAGCCAACGCAAGGGAGAGCTACGGAACATGGGGCCCATCAGCGGCGGCTACACCCGCTTGGAATTCAATATCCCCTCCCGAGGCCTAATCGGCTATAGAAGCGAATTTATGACCGACACTAAGGGGAACGGGATTATCAATACCATTTTCAACAATTATGAACCTTTCAAAGGCGACATTTCCTACCGCAAGCAGGGCTCTCTGATCGCTTTTGAATCCGGCGAATCTGTAACTTATGGCTTATTCAGCGCACAAGACCGGGGAACTCTGTTTATCGGTGCTGGACAAAAAGTCTATGCTGGCATGGTGATTGGGCAAAGCGCAAAGCCAGAGGACATTGAAATCAACGTATGCAAGAAAAAGCATTTAACCAATACCCGTTCCTCTAGCGCCGACGAGGCCCTTACCCTGACGCCGCCGCGGATCTTGAGCCTGGAACAGGCGCTTGAGTTCATCGAAGCGGATGAACTATTGGAAGTCACGCCGCAAAGCCTGCGCATACGCAAACGAATCTTAGATCCTACCCTCCGTAAACGGGCTGGATTCCGAAAATAAGCAAAAACAGAATCCTTTTTATCAAAAATGGGGCTGTCCGCAAAATGCAGCTTATATACAATAGACGGATCAAAACATCTTAAAGATGCCATCTCTTGTATACAGCGGCTATTTTGCGAACAGCCCCGTTCTATTACATTCCTATCCCTTATCTTCTGGGATAAATTCTAAATGCTCAAGCGCATAACGCAGCGCCCTGCACATAAGTTCATTCCTGGAACGGTCACTTTTTGCTGATAAAATATCAAATTCTTCTTGCAGATCCCTATCCATCCGCAACGTCATCACAACAGACTTGTCTTCCTTTTTATCCATTTTCTTCGGCCTTATTACAAACCTATCTTCCATTGTACACACCTCTACATTACTTTTATGCTTGCAATTTTTCAGTTTCTATCTGCATATGACAGAATCATTGCCTTTATGTAATCTATTATAGTCCCACCATATTGACATTTATATAACATATATTTATAATACATAAATATAATATATCACATTTTACAGAAAGGAGACAGCCTATGAATAGCGTATTGCAACAGCTCTACAACGGCGAACTCTGTCCAGCCGAACAATATCAGCCCTTACAGACTGAATACCAGAATATGCGTCTGGAACACAGCCGGCACTATACAGACTTCATCAATGTATTGCGACAACTAGAGCCGCCCCTGGACAAACGTTTTATAGAAATTATGGATGAGCAGCTCGACACCATCCCGCTAGACTTTTCTTCGATGTTCATTGACGGCTTCTGTCTTGGAGCACAAATGATGATCGAGATTTTAGGCAGCAGGCAGAACAAAGAACTAAAGTAACGTAGATGAGCCGATGAAAAGCAACTCGGCCAAAGCTGAGGCTGATCCATCATTCTCACATTCCTATCAATAGCAGTGCCAAATCGGCAGCAGCATATGATTACTCTTTCTCCTCGCTCCTAACGAATTCCACGACATCTGTAATTTCACAATCCAACATTTCACAGATATCATGCAGCGTATTCAAAGTAATACTTTTATTTTTCCGCAATGCGTCCAATGTACCTGTGCTGAATCCATAATCCTTTATCAAACGATACTGAGTGACATCTTTGCGTTTTAACGTTTTCCAAAAAGGTTCATAACTAATAATGGCAATCACATCCCTGACAACAATCTCTACTGTAATTATAGGAAAATCCCGCCCATTATACATTGCCGATGATTCGGTCATGCACCATTTTTTTGTATTCTTGTTATTATCTCTTGATTATAGCCGAAGATTCGGCTATAATCTCTCTATTATAACCAATCATCCATAATGTTAGGCAGAATGATTTTTCAAATGATTCTTTTGATGACGCCCAAGATGACGTCTTATTTGATTACGAAATTCGAGAGGAGCTGTAAGGATGAAGACATATTATTTCGAAATGGAGACAGAAAAAGAACAAAACCTGTTTTTTTCTTTATGCTCTCTGGAAGATCAAAAAAAGATAATTATGGAGATCCCCATGTCTTTCCATGATTTTTTACGCATTACTTGTATCTTATTTCACTTGAATTTTACTTACTACGAAATTTATATCAATGAATTGTTTCCAGAATATTGCCTCATGAAAGAGAATATGCTGATACGCCATCGGGATATTCTTGAAGAATATCCCGATTACTATCAAGATGAATGTTTTCCTGAAAAAGTAAGAAACTGGCTCTTAGAATTTTGTCATCAAATCCCATATGAGCCGTTGCAGGCTACCTGCCGCAAACTATTTGAAATTGATGAATATTAAGCAAGACCGATTGGCGCCCAGTCCGCCTGTTCCCTGGGTTCCTTTGGACTGTCCAATGAATTTTGCATACTCCTACAGCCTGCCCGATAACGGGAATATCAACAAAAATTTTGTGCCAGTCCTTCTACAAGCTTGCGCATTTCCAATTTAGTACGGACATTTCTCGCTGCTTCCACAACTTGACGCTTTTCTTGATCATCCAGCTTTGCATAAGCTGTCAGCGCCTTTTCATTCAATCCTAGCTGAAAGCTTAGTCCCATGGGCATGTCATACCTGCTTTCCATCATTGATTCCCTCTCTTCCAAATAAATTACGCATCCGCTAAATAGCATCGTTATACGCCGCCTACAAAATGCCGATCATCTTTAAAATCCAATAAATAAGCCCCAGCGCCCAACTTGTAAAAATGCCATACAAAATGACAGGTCCCGCTATCGTAAAAATTTTACATCCTATTCCAAATACCTGCCCTTCTTTTTGGAACTCGATGGCCGGAGCCGCCACGGAATTAGCAAATCCGGTAATTGGCACCAGTGCGCCAGCCCCTCCCCAATTGGCGATAGAGGGATAAATATTCAGCCCGGTCAGCAGCACGCTGCACAGCACCAATATCAGACTGCACCATGCCCCGGCAATATCCTTTTCTAGCTCAAATTGATTGATCGCCATATTTAAGATGAACTGACCAGCGACGCAGATAATTCCGCCAGTCACAAAAGCTTTCGCCATATTGGCAGGCAAAGAATGCGTAGGCGTTACCTGTTTCACATATTCGTTGTATTCCTGATTTTTTTGTTCTTTCTGTTCCATGGTCTCTTGCGCCATAATCTTTCCTCGCTTTCTTGCTATTTGTGCATATGGTTTCCATAAAAATAAATGGCTCCTGCCATTTTTCCAAGCGCCATGAACACCATAATCCAAGAAAGGCCTTCCTTGACGCCAAACCGCCGGAACATAATCGGAAAAGTATTCAAGATTTCTGCAAGGGCAACTGCAAGGCATCCTGTAAAAATTCCTGCCGAAAGTCCGAAAACAATAATTACCCAAATTCCGCCAAACATCCCCGGGGAAAACAAGGACAACACATTGCCGAAGGTTCCTCCCAGCAACACCATGTTCTCATAAACCATGATATCCGACGCTGTGCGGCTCTTGCCAATGATGCGGGGAACGATTCCTACTGAAATGATAAAGCTAAATACCCCTGCGGAAACCGCCGACCCGCTGGCAAGACCGATAAACCCCAAAAATAGTTGTTTGATCCACATCTTTATTGGCTCCTTTTCTGCTGAAACTTGATCAGGCGGGCAACAATGCTCTGTGCCATCTTTGTTTCCATTTCTTTTCACAACTTTTATTGCACGTCATTGCTAGTGCCTTTGCGCCCACAGTTTTCAATAAATGTGGCATCCACATCCTTCTCATACGTGCGCATCTCAACCTGAATCGGCGTGGGATCATGGGTAATCTTCTTATGTCCTACATGGTTGAAAAAGACCATGATTCCCAAAAACAAACCTATGGAATAACAGATCTCCAACACGGTAAAGCCATCGGACTCCATGCCTGTCACCTGTTGGTAAAAATCCATAAATACTTCACCGACTCCCACGTCGTTATTAAAAGTCATAATCGTAAACGCAGAGCCAAAAAAGATTAAAACGCTAAGGATAGCCGTCTTTAAATATTGTATCCATTTCGCCTCCTGCTTCGGCTGATATTCCAGGACGAAATCTTTTTCTCCAATATTCTGAATCTCCACATTGGGAAACTCTTGTCCAATGAGCTCGATAATTTTTAAAACGGAAAACACTTCCGTCTGCATCTTTTTCTTACTCTGGTTCGCCGGAACGTGGAAATTATAGACTTTCATCTGTTTCATCTTGTTAACCAGCGGGCGATTGGTGCAAGTAATTTTTGCAATGTCTTTCAGTGTCACCGAAGGTTCCCGGATCATCACATTCTGTTCAATTTTCAGGTATACCATTTCTGTGTTTCCAGCCATCTGATACCTCCGACTTCTTCAAGTTCACAGCAAAAGAGCCTTTGCATTTTCTCTTGTGCTTTCCAGGCGTCATTCAGCACCAGCGTGCCTTCTGTTACCTTGGTATTTCTTTCCATATAATTGATGAAATAGAAAATGCCTCCGATAATCGTGAGTACCACAACGATCAAGAGGCATATCCGATAAATTCTGGCATGACTCATATACTCACTTCCTTTTTCCATCTTTGGAAATAGTATGTCATAATATCCAGTAATTTATACTTATTTTTTTGTAATTGATGCAAAAGATACCATTTTTATTTGCCCATAGATTTTAACGGTCAAAGCTCCTGCGCATGCTTAAAAGAATTTTCTTTTCCATCCTGCTTACCTGTACCTGGCTGATTCCAAGCGCCTCCGACACCTGCATCTGCGTTTTGTCCTGAAAATAACGAAGTTCAATGATCTTTCGTTCCATCTCTGGCAATTCCTGCAAAAGCTGTTCGAGCACCATATGATTCAGCAGAATTTCATGGAAGTCCTTTTCCTGAGGCAGACGATCTACAAGGCGAATTTCCTTTCCCTCTGTGGTTCCTGTACTCTTATATATGGATTCCACTTCGCCATTTGCCTCCAGCGCCATGACAATTTCCTCTCTGGGCAGCCCGGTTTCCTGCGACAGCTCCTGTAAGTTGGGCTCCCTGCCAAGTCTTGTCTGCAAATTCTCCCTTGCCGCCTGAATCTTTGCCCCATTCTCTTTCAAGCTGCGGCTGACTTTGATCATCCCGTCGTCCCGTAGAAACCGTCGGATTTCTCCAGTGATCAGCGGCACCGCATAAGTGGAAAACTTCACAGAAAATGATGCGTCGAACTTATCTATGGCTTTCATTAGCCCTATGCTTCCCACCTGAAACAATTCCTCAAGTTCATACCCCCGATTCGAAAATCTCCGTACGATGCTCCAGACCAGCCCCATATTCTCTTTGACCATGACGTCTCTTGCTCCGCGGTCCCCAGTCTGGGATTTTTCCAAAAGCTGCTGGACTTTTCTATCTCTTACGCTTGTCTCTTCCAACTGCCTCACCCTTCCCCTATGGTTTTACGCATAATGACGCTAGTTCCTTTCCAGGGTTCAGAAAATACCTCCACCTCGTCCATAAAAGCCTCCATAAATGCAAAACCCATCCCCGACCGCTCCAATTCTGGCTTAGTGGTAAACAAGGGCTCTCTTGCCTGTTCAATATCCCGTATGCCCTTTCCAGAATCTATCACAGAGATCTCCACTGTGTTTCCCTCAATCAGGCAATGAATCCAAATGCTTCCCTCTTTTTGTTCATATCCATGGATGATGCAGTTTGTTACTGCCTCGCTCACTGCCGTCTTGATATCCGCCAGCTCATCTACCGTAGGATTTAGTTCAGCCACAAAAGCCCCCACTGCAACTCTGGCAAATCCCTCATTGGCAGATGATGCAAGAAATTCCATCTTCATCTCGTTTCTTAAATGTTCCATTCTAATCCTCCTTTTGGTTCCCTGCGCTTACTCGACTTCGATAATCTTCCTTAAGCCCGACAACTGAAAAATCCGCTGTATCTGCCCATTGAGATGGACTGCCCTTACATATCCTCCTGAAAAACGTACATTCTTACACCTTCCTATAATAACCCCAATCCCAGAACTATCCATAAACTGCGTATCCGTAAAATCAAAAACCAGGCTGCGTACCGGATAATTCTGTATCAGCTCATCCGCCTCCTCTTTCAAAATCTCTGCCTGATGATGATCCAGTTCCCTTGGCATACGCAAGATCAAGCATCCATATTCTCTCTCATATCTGTGTTCCATAACGCTACTTCCTTTCTAAAAATTTCCCTGCAGTGTATCATTGCATTATTTCAAAAAAGTCATTTTCATTGCGCCCTTTGATGCGCCGCATGCAGCCACATAGTGACATTTTCAATGATATTTGCTATCAAATTATAAAAAGACGCCATAACCATCATGACGTCTTTTGTATAAATCTTATATGAAATTATTCCGCTGTTCCCAGCTCATCCAGATACCGCTGAGAAGTCCTGGCACGGTTCGTGCCTGGGTGCAGTTCTACCATCCTCTGATAGTACTTTTTTGCATTTTCCACATCTCCAACCTGTCTGTAAGACTGGGCAAGATAATAGATTGCATATCCATCCTCATAGTCTTCCTCTGTCTGAACGACTTTCTCTAATCCGGTTATTGCCTCTGGAAAATTTGTGGCGTTATAATCCTGTTCTGCCTGCTGGTATACGGCAGCAATATACTGTTCATTAATCTGCGCGCTCAGCCTGTCATACACGCCTTTGGACTGCGCACCCAGAAGATTTACATCCACATTTGCAATCACATCTCCTGCTCCCTGGATATTCTGCTGTGAAAAAGCGTCATATGCAGCGATCAGCTGTTCATAATTGTCAATCTTATTTTGTCTGTCGTCCGACTGCCCCTCCATCTCTTTGATCTGTTTGTTGAGCGTCTCAATCTCCTGCTCCAAGCCTTTGATTTCCTGAGTACGGGCAGTGAGCTCGTTGTTTGCCTCAAGCTCTGCTTTGCGGGCGTCAGACACAGAGCTTTGCCGGACATTGGGAACGATCAAAAACCATGTCAGCAGCACCCCGATTCCCACGCCTATGATCAAATTCAAAATCGTCATTAGAGGAGACGTATCCTTAAAATTAGTGGGTTGAATAATGGTATCATTTCCACTCTGGTAAGAAGCCATATTTTCCTTTTTCCGCCGCGTAGTTTTTTCAGGAGCAGGCTTCTTCTGTATCTGCTGGTCCGCCTCTTGCAAATAACGCAAAGTGATCAAGTTGTTGGCGTCAATCTTTGCCGCTGCTTGCAACTCTTTCCTTGCCAGTTCATATTTGTGATCCTGCATATACAAAAGCGCTAAGAGCTGATGACCTTTGATTAGCTTAGGATTCATGGAAAGCACTTTTTTTAACTGGATAATGGCAAGATCTCCACTTCCCTGCTTGCAATACAGCAACGCCTGATTATACTTTTTAATAGTCTGATTTACCGAGCTTAACCTGGAACGGTTCGACTGAATCGCTTCCAAATACTGCTCAGCCGCATTATTCTCCGGCTGCAGGCTGCGGCTGAGCACCCATTCACTCAGAGCATCCACTACTTCTCCCATCTCATAGTAAACAAGCCCAAGCAAATTTCTAGCCTGAATGTTTCCTTTATGAAACTTGAGGCTCTTTTGCAAGGCATCTGCCGCACCAGATAAATCCCGGACCTTTGCTTTTTCTAATCCGTCGTTATACAGCATATTTGACAGACGGATAATTTTATTATAAGAATCCATATCGTTCCTTCCTTATTCTCGAATCTTTACCGCTGTTGCCTTGCTTCTTTAATAATTTCCTGCATAATATCAGTCATATCCGTTAAATCTCTATCATATATAGCGTCCTCAGCCTCTTCCACTTCCAAGCTTGGCTTGAATTTCTTTAGCTCTTCTTCAAAATTGATCATTACATACCTCCTGCTATTCGTTCTAATTCTCCAATAAGATAAAGAGAGCCTGCACAAAATAACACTTGTCCTGGCTTTTTTACTGACAATGCATATTGATATGCCCTGTCAACTTCCTCTATAGTTGTAATTATCACCGTCTGACCATGCTTTTTTACTGCCTGTTCAAACAATTCTCTTAGTTCTTCCGAATCTATCCCCCGTGCTCCCGCAACCTTTGTCAGAATAATTTCTTCCCAGTCTCCACGGGCAAGGAGTCGCTCTGCCGCATAGGCATAATTCTTTTCCTTTACCATAGAAAACAGAAGGATGCCAGGCCTATTGGTAATTTGTTCCGCCGCATCCAAAAACCTCTCTATTCCATCTGAATTATGCGCTCCGTCAAAATAAACTTCCGGGCGCGCCTGCTCCATTCTCCCTTTCCAGCGAACCTGAGCGAAACCGCAACGAATATCCTTGGCAGAAATCCCTTCCTGCTTGGCGATGCACTTTAGGGACTGAAGCGCCACTGCTGCATTCTGAGCTTGATAGGGCGCAACGAAAGGGATCCGAAGTTCAGTAACATCATAACCAGAATCATAAGAAAATGCAATCATTTTTCCAGTGTTTAATAAAATTTTCATATTCTTAAGATTTACTGGATATAAAGGACAACCCAGCCTGTGTGCAAAATCCTCCACCACCGCCACTACTTCTTTCAAAGAAGCGTCATATACTACCGGAACGCCTGCTTTTAAAATCCCAGCTTTTTCAGCGGCAATTTCTGAAATGGCATCTCCCAAGATCTCCGTATGTTCTAGGCTGATTGACGTAAGAACAGTAAGAATCGGCTTTTTTACCACATTGGTAGCATCCAGCCTTCCGCCAAGCCCGGTCTCTAGCACTGCATATTCCACCTTTTGGCTGGAGAAAATCACCATTCCCACTGCAAAAATATATTCAAAGAACGTAGGATAAGGCATCCCCTCTTTGACCATGGCCTCTGCAGCCTCTGCTACCTGCTCTGCAGCCTCTGCAAAGATGCTGCGGCTGCAGGGGTTCCCCTGCAATGCAAACCGTTCCTCAATACAGACTAAATGCGGGGAAGTAAACAATCCTGTCCGCTTCCCTGATTGGCGCAGAGCACTTTCGATGCAGGCACAGACGCTGCCCTTGCCATTGCTGCCCGCCACATGGATCACTTTAAAAGAATCCTGGGGATCACCCAATTTTCGTAGCAGATTCCTGGTATGGTCCAGTTTATTTTTAGTTGTGAATTTGGGAATTTCCAGAATGGATTCCACAATTTCTTCGTAAGTTCTCATGAATTCTTCCTCTTCGCAGTGGCGACCTCGATTCCGCTTCTTGGCATCTCGGTCACGGGCTTTCGCCCTACTCTATCCATCAAAACACAACAGCCTTACATCCTAGCATGACGCCTGTTTTCTCTTTCATGCTTCTTCATTGGCTTTTCCCTTTCGCAGTGGCGACCTCGATTCCGCTTATCTGCATCTCGGTCACGGGCTTTCGCCCTACTCTATCCATCAAAACACAACAGGCTTACATGCTAGCATGACGCCTGTTTTCTCTTTCATGCTTCTTCATTGGCTTTTCCCTTTCGCAGTGGCGACCTCGATTCCGCTTATCTGCATCTCGGTCACGGGCTTTCGCCCTACTCTATCCATCAAAACACAACAGGCTTACATGCTAGCATGACGCCCGCTGTGTTTTGATGGATAGACCACTGCTCAATGCTTTCGTGCACATTATAATACACGGGTGTGGTGAAATCCAGAGGTAATTGCGAAAAATACTGATTTTTCGTGTGACAATTTTCAACAAAAGTGACATCTGTTCACCGATAATTTGATTCATCGGCAGACAGATGCCACAAATAGCTGTCTATCATTTTCTACAAACTTGCAAACAGTGCTGTATCTGCTTTTCTCAGGCTTCCAGCGCGCGCATCACGAGTTTATCTCTGTCACGCACAAATTCCAGCTTTCTTTGCCTCTCTTTTACCTTTATCCTGAGCTCATCGATCTCTACGCAAACTCCTGGATATACGGAATTATTTACCCGAATCGTGCCGCCTTTCGCACGCCGCACTTGATCCTCCAACTTTTCTAATTCTGCCGTATCTCCAGCCAGCAGCGCGGTATCCCGAATCTTTACCCGAAGCAGGTCCGTTCTCCTGGGATCATTCTTCAAATCCTGTAAAATCTTTAATCCCTCTTCAATCTTAGCGAGATTTGCTTTCTCCACTTCGATCTTGTTCTGCAATATCCCAATCCTACGCCGCACGGCAAGGTCGTTTCCAATCTTGACATTGGTCTTTACCTCGCCCTCGCTGCCCAAGATATCTGCCTCAATGCTTTGAATCGCTCCAACCTCTCCGCCAATGATGCTCGCTTTTTTGCCATTGAGTATAATGCTCTCTCCGCAAGATACCTGGCAATTTAAAAATACATCCGCTTGAATGGTCCCATTGGCATGTACCCGAGTATATTCAAAAAACTTAGCAGAAATATTTCCCTTGCTATTGATATTAGCTCTGGAAGCTCCCATTACGCCGCTGCGAAGCACAATGTCCTTGCCCGCCTCAATACTGGCGCCTTCCACAATGCCATCCACTGTCACCGATCCGGTTGCTTTGACGATCAATCCGCTGCAGATGCTGCCATGAATAATAACATCTCCGCGGAAATCAATATTCCCTACAGACAAATCAGCATCCCCGTTTATTTCATATACTGGCAATATGACAATCCTGTCTCCATTCATATCAATCTTGCCATCTATCTGCGAGGTATAAGTATTACCATCCTCAGAACGCTCAAATCCTTTGCCGCGCAGAGGAACCAAATCCCTTCCACGCTTCGCAAGAATTGTCTTGCCCTTCAGATCCATGCCATCCTTGCCTTGTATCGCCTTATGGTATTCTGCAATCACCTGTCCTTCTGTGACGATCTCAACCATCTTAATGCTCCAGTAATCCACAGATCCATCTGGACGTACCTTGGGCTTCTTGCTGAAGTTCATGTCAAATTTATAATCATAATAACCATCAATCCCATCTTCCGGCATCTGCCCTTCTGCAACGAGGATCTCCTGATTATAAATCTGCCTCTCAACGATGTCTTGAACCTTATCTTCTTTAATTCCAAAAGATATACCATTGCTCTGCAGAATATCTAGAATATCACTTATACTATAATCTTCTTCATCAAAATCCGGTCTCGGTAAATAAAGATATGCTTTCATTTTATCATTACTGATTCGAACCTCTGGTTCATCTTTTGTCAATGCTGCCATTACAGATTCCCCCTTTATACGGAATTTCTGCTTTATATATAAAACCGCTATATGTTCTATATTACCAAGATTTCAGTTCTTTTTCAATCTTTATTTTTATTTTTTCAGTAAAAAACTGCCACTGTCTAATGCTGCATCTGTGCCAGGCGTTCTTCCACTTGCGCCATCATTTGTTGATATTTTGCAAGCTTTTCCCGTTCTTCTTGAACCTTTTGTTGCGGCGCTTTGTTTAAAAACTTTTCATTGGCAAGCATCCCCCTGGATCTGGATAATTCCTTAGACAGGCGCTGCCGCTCCTTTGACAGACGTTCTTTCTCTTTCTCAAAGTCTACCAGATCCTCAAGCGGAAGATACGCCACTGCGCCCGGGATCACTACGGACACAGCGTCCTCGCCAATCCCCTCTTTATCTTCCTGTACCTGAACCTCGCTGGCACTGGCAAGCAGACGGTATGCGCTCTTCATCTCTGCAAAGACAGTCCGCAACCCTTCTTCCTGGGTTACCACGAAGACCTTTGCCTTTCTGCTAGGAGGCACCTCCATATCTGTCCTGATGTTGCGGATGCCCTTCACCAGATCTTTTATATGCTCCACCGCTTCTTCTGCCTGGGCAAAGTGCCAGTCTTCTCTATAATTTGGCCATTGAGAAAGCATAATGGTTTTTTCCTCTTCTTGAAGGGTACAGAAAATTTCTTCTGTGATAAAAGGCATATATGGATGAAGCAGCTTTAACGCCTGAATCAAAACCGTTTTCAAAGTCCACATCGCCACTCTGGCAGATTCTGGTTCTTCTTCCTTGCGAAACGTTCTTGTCTTGGCAATCTCAATATACCAGTCGCAGAACTGATCCCAGATAAAGTCATAGACCTTTTGCACCGCGATTCCCAGCTCAAATTTCTCCATATTATCTGTGACGTCTTTGACCAAGGTATTTACCTTAGACAGAATCCATCTGTCTTCCGGCTTAAGCTGATCCAAAGAGGGCTCCTGTAGCTTCTCCTCCCCGATATTCATCATAATGAACCTGGACGCATTCCACACTTTGTTAGCAAAATTGCGGGACGCCTCGACACGCTCCCAATAAAACCGCATATCGTTTCCGGGGGCGTTTCCAGTAATCAGGGTAAGGCGCAAAGCGTCTGCGCCATATTTGTCAATTACTTCCAAAGGATCAATGCCGTTTCCAAGAGATTTGCTCATTTTGCGCCCTTGAGAGTCTCGAATCAGCCCATGGAATAATACTGTGTGAAAAGGCGCTCTGCCCATCTGCTCATAGCCGGAGAAAATCATGCGGATCACCCAGAAGAATATGATATCGTACCCAGTTACCAAAACGTCGTTGGGATAAAAATAATCCAAATCATCTGTTTTCTTTGGCCAGCCAAGGGTAGAAAACGGCCACAACGCTGAAGAAAACCATGTGTCCAGGGTATCTTCGTCCTGTGTCATCTGCGTACAACCGCATTTGGGACATTTTTCTGGATGCTCTCTCGCCACCACGAACTCCCCGCAGTCCGCACAGTAATAAGCCGGAATCCGGTGACCCCACCAAAGCTGCCGGGAGATACACCAGTCACGAATGTTATCCGTCCAGTTAAAGTACGTCTTTTCCATGCGTTCTGGCAGCAAAGCAATCTCGCCATTTTTGACTGCTTTCACCGCTGGCTGAATCAGCTCATCCATTTTGACAAACCACTGCTGCTTCACCATTGGCTCCACTGTGGTGCAGCATCGGTCATGTGTCCCCACGTTATGGGAATGTGGCACGATTTTAACAAGCAATCCTTGTTCTTTTAGCTCATTGACCATCTGCTCTCTGGCTTCATAGCGGTCCATTCCTGCATATTTGCCGCCGTTTTTGTTGATGGTCGCATCATCGTTCAATACATTGATTTCTGGAAGATTATGGCGTTTTCCTACCTCAAAGTCATTAGGGTCATGCGCCGGAGTGATTTTGACACAACCTGTCCCAAATTCCTTGTCCACATAATGGTCTGCAACTACCGGAATCTCCCGCCCTACGAGGGGCAGCACCAAGGTCTTTCCGATAATGTCCTGATAGCGCTCATCCTCTGGGTTGACTGCTACTGCAGTATCGCCTAAAAGCGTCTCCGGCCTGGTGGTCGCAATTTCCACAAACCTGCCCTCCTCGCCTTTTACCGGATAATTGATATGCCAAAAACAGCCATCCTGCTCTTGATGCTCCACTTCCGCATCTGAAATAGAAGTCTTGCACACCGGACACCAGTTGACAATTCGCGAGCCTTTATATATCAGCCCTTTTTCATATAATTTGATAAAGACCTCCTGCACTGCTTGGGAACAGCCTTCGTCCATAGTGAAGCGCTCCCTGTCCCAATCCGCAGAAGAACCCAATTTCTTAAGCTGTCTGACAATGCGCCCGCCATACTCTTCTTTCCATTCCCAGACCTTTTCTAGAAATCCTTCCCTGCCCAGTTCATTCTTGTCAATGCCCTGCTCTTTTAAGGAATTGATAACCTTGACTTCCGTGGAAATGGAGGCATGGTCCGTACCTGGCTGCCATAACGCATTGTAGCCCTGCATCCGCCGCCAGCGTATTAGAATATCCTGCATCGTATTGTCTAGGGCGTGCCCCATATGAAGCTGCCCTGTAATATTGGGAGGCGGCATCACAATGGTGAAAGGCTTCCGGCTCCGGTCTGCCTTGGCATGGAAATATTTATTTTCTTCCCATTTCTGGTAAAGACGGTCTTCAATGTCCTTAGGATCATAAGTTTTCGCCAGTTCTTTGCTCATGGTTTTCTCTCCTTCTAAAAATGGGGCTGCCGCACTAACATAAATTACAAGACATAAATTTGTTCAAAAGGTCTATGTCGCATCAACGGCAAGACCTTTTGAACAAATGAATCCATTAGTGCGACAGCCCCGCCTTTTCACAGTACTCGCAATCGCTTCTTTCCATATTAAAATTTAACGAAAAAATTGTCAAGTAGTTCCATCTAATATTTTTAAAATATTGCGGTATACAAAGTCCCTGGCTTCCTCTCTTTCTATTCCCTGAATCAACCCCTGATGCGTCAGATAATAAGCATATATGACATACTGGGATAGCATGGCTCCACAGACTTTCCAGGGATTTGTCTCTTTGATCTGCACACTGTCTTTTGCCAAGGTCATTAAGCGTTCTGTCATCTGCAGCACCAGACCGCACTGGCCTCTGCGCTTTTCCATCTCCTTTAGCAGATTGCCGCCGTTGATCGTGGTATCTTGTAATATCTTTTCCAGCACCGCAAGACCGTGATATTTCTGATTCGCAGCCTCCATCATGTCCAAGCCTTTTAAAATAATTTCCTGGAAGCTCTGTCCCTGCTCAAGCAAGTCAATTATGATCTGAAAATGTTTTGCCGCCTCATATTCTATGGCGCCCACGACAATCTCTTCTTTTGTCGAAAAATACTCGTACGCCGTACCCTTTCCAATCCCTGCCTTCGCTGTAATCTCTGAAACTTTCAGGGTGCTTAATTCCCTGCCAGATGCAAATAAGTCCAGCACTGCCTCAAACATTGCCCGCACTTTGGGCGGATATGATTTCTCTTCCATCAGATTTCTTCCTCTACCATGCTCTTATTGCTATAAAACAGATCGTAAATACAGGGCACCACCACAAGTGTCATCAAGGTTCCATAAATCATGCCGCCGATGGTTACAATTGCCATTGGCCTCGACATGTCAGATCCCATATCCGTGCCCAAGGCAGTCGTGGACATTGCCAGAATCGTGGTCATCGCCGTCATCAGAATAGGACGCAGACGCGTCTTGCCTGCCGTAATGATCGCCTCTCTCTTGTCCACGCCCTCCCGGCGTAGCTGATTGATATACTCTACCATCACAATTCCGTTATTTACAATAATCCCAACCAGCATGATAAATCCGATCATGGCAATAATGCTCAGTTCGCTGCCAGCAATCAGCAAAGCTCCAAATCCTCCCGTAAGCGCAAGCGGAATGGTAAACAAGATGATGAACGGCGCTTTCAGAGATTGGAACTGCGCTACCATGATCAGATAGATAAATGCGATCGCCAGCACCAGCATCAGCATTAACTGTTCCATAGCTTCCTTGATGCTCTCATCCTCGCCTGTCATTTCCACCGTATAGCCTTCTGGCAGGTCATAGGCCTTCACCGCTTTTTCTACGGCGTCCCCCACAAGCCCCACATTATGTTTGGCGTCTATTGCGGCTGACACTGTTACATAGCGTTCCTGCCCTTCTCTGGAAATGGAACGCAGGCTGTTCATCTCTTGAAACTGCGCCACTTTTGACAGGGCAATCTCTTTCTCCTCGCCAGTTTCTTTTTCTTGATAGGTAAACGTAAGCTTTTTCAAGGATTCAATGGAAACTTCACTCTGTGCCACGCTCTCCAAAAACACGTCATAATCTTTGATATCCGTGGAAATGGTTGCGTCTGAAGTCTCATTTTCCATCTGTTGATGCACAAGCTGATAAACCTGCGCCACCGTCATCCCATATTTAGCCGCTTTCTCTTTGTCTACCGTAATTCGGAATTCTTTTTCACTCTCTTCTATGCCAGAGGAAACTTCCGTGGTTCCCTCCACCTTTGACACAATTTCTTTCATGTCCTCTGCAATCACTTGAAGCTTATCCAGATCTCTTCCCTTAATCCGCACAGACAGACCGTTTCCTGCCAACATTCCCATATCCATGGACGAACTGCTGACGCTGACCTCGCAATCCAGATCTTTGGTCAGTTCCAGGATGCGCTCAGACAACTCCTCATTGGAAAGCTTTTTCTCTTCCTTTAATATAATATACAGGCTAATGTTGTTTTCAGAGCCTCCTCCCATAAAGCTTGAGGTTATGCCGCTTCCTCCAGCCATGGCTCCCACAGATTCCACATCCCCGATAGACTGGATTTTCTCCGTCGCCTGGTCTGCAAGCTCACAGGCTTCCTCAAACTCCGCATCCTCAGGCGGAGTAATTTCCACTGTCATCTGCGTGCTCTCCATGTTTGGCATGAATATCATTCCTCTTGCCAGCGAGGCCTGCATGCTCACAGCCAGAAGAGCTACCATGACCAGCAGTACCAAAGGTTTTATTTTTAGTAGCCTTGCGAGAACTGCGCCATAGCCTTCCTGGAATTTTTGAAACCAGGGATGACGGATGTCTTTGGTCTTCTTGAGCATCTTAGAACCCATCATAGGGACAAACGTCAACGCAATGATAAGGCTTGCCAACAGCGCATAGCCAATCGTAAGGCCCATATCTACGAAAAGCTGTCTGGTAATTCCCTCTGTAAATACGATAGGCGCAAACACACAGACAGTAGTCAGCGTAGAGGCAGTAATGGCGCCGCTTACCTGCTTTGCCCCTTCCACTGCAGCTCTCCTGGAAGACAATCCCTCGCTGCGCATCCGGTAGATGTTTTCAATCACCACGATAGAATTATCCACCAGCATTCCAATTCCAAGCGCAAGCCCGGACAGGGAAATCATATTCAGCGTCACTCCGCTAAAATACATTAAAACCACTGCAAAAATTACGGAAACCGGAATAGAACAGGCAATTACCAGCGTGGGCTTGATATCCTTTAAAAAGACTAGCAAAATTAAAATCGCCAGAATTGCTCCAAAAATCATATTGTTTAACACAGAATCTACAATCATATCTATGTAAACGCCCTGATCCATCAGCACAGATACTGTTAACTTCTCATTATTGTTCTTTAATCTGTCAAATTTGTCATAAACCCGGTGGGTGACGTCCCCGGTGGAATACCCAGTCTGCTTCTCCACAGACAGCATCACGCCAGGATTGCCATTGAGCCTCGCATAAGAATCTTTGGAATTATCCGTCACAGCGATATCTGCCACATCGGATAGGTGAATGACATCCACGCCATCCATGCCCAGATCCATCAGCACCATGTCTTTTAAGCCTTCCACGCTGTCCACGGCGTCTCCCACACGCACCATGTAACGTTCTCCTTCATCTGTAATATATCCTGCCGGCATGGAAAAATTCTGTGCCGTCAAAATATTAGTCAGACTGTCCATGGTAAGTATATTGTTGAGATCTGCCGCATCATAAGCCTCTGCTTTGGAGTCCTCAAAAGATTCTTTGGATTCTTTGAGCTTATCTTCTCCGCTTGCAAGCTGGGCAGAAGCGCTTCCCATCTCCACGGAACCGGCAATCTGGCTTTGATTCAGTGTGGCAAGGGTATCATTAATCGTATTCTTGCCCTCGGCAACGCTCGAAAGCCCTGTCTCAACAGCGGCAATCCCGCCATTGATCTGTATCAGCCCCTGCTCAGCCTCTGTAATTTTCTGCACAAGATAAGATAACAGCTTTTCTTCTGACGCGCCTTCCTTTAAAACGCTTCCATCCTGAGCTGCCAGCTCTGCAATGATTTTGACAAGGGCTGTCTCTACCTCTGCAAGCTGCTCCTCTAGTTCGGAAGCATCCTGCCCCAGTTCTAGCATGGCTGCGATTCCCTGGGTCAGCTTTGCCTTAGAATCCATCAAAGCTTCCACCTGGCTCTTTAGGTCTGTGAGCGTGGCGATTCCCTGTTCTGCTTGAGTCCTCGCCTCTCTTAGTTGCGCAAGTTTATTGTTAAGATCCGTTTCTGTCTGGAATAACTCGATCTTTTTATCATTCAATTGGTTCTGGGCGTCGCTGATTTGTCCTGCCATTTGGCGCTGTCCGTTTGACAATTCATCCTTTCCGCTGCTGATCTTGCTCTTTGCAGATTCCAGCTCCTGCTCTGCCTCTGAAAATTTTCGATCTAAGGAAGCGGTAATCTGCGCGTTCACTGCATCTATTTTCTGTTGGCTGAGCGTGACATGGACAGATTCTTCAATCAATCCCGTTCCTGACACAGAGGCAACCCCTTCCACGCTTTTGATTTCCGGAATCAGGTCTTTTTCCGTATAATCACTTATCTCAAGATCATCCATCCCTTCCACTTCCACGGCGGCAATCATGATTGGCATCATATCAGGATTGAGCTTCATGATAATGGGATTTCCCACTTCTTTTGGCCAGTAGCCGCTGATCTGGTCTAAGCTCTCACGCATTTCTACCGTGACAGAATCCATATTGGCAGACTGCTCAAATTCCAGCACCACCATAGACATATTGTTGGAAGAGGTGGAACTGATATTTTTAATATTTGAAGTGCTCGCCATTACTCCCTCAATCGGCTGCGTGACCACTCGCTCTACCTGTTCTGGACTGGCGCCGGAATAAGTAGTCATTACAATGGCATAAGGCAGATTCATGCTGGGGAGCAGATCGGTACTCATCTTGCTCAAGGAGACCGTGCCCAGAATAATAATCAGTACAATTCCCACAATTACAGTGTATGCCTTCTTGACACTGAATTTCGACAACATCTTTTTTCCTCCTTTGCATGTTCATTTCCGACCCGCTGGTCGGTTTTTAGCTACATTATAGAAAGACTTGTAAAAAAACACAAGAAAAAAATTATGAAATTTTTATAAATACAAAATTTTCCACTCTGTATCTATTTTTATACATGCAAATCTGTTGAAAAAAAATTCAAAAGTGATACATTTATAAATAGAGATTATCACAGAATATGAAACAAGATGATGACAAGGCAGATATTAATTTTTAAGGAGGATTTTACTATGAGCAGACACATGTATGGCTTTGGAGCAATGATCAGCAAACTGAAAAAGAACCCCAAAAAAATCGTATTTACCGAAGGCAGCGATCCCCGTATTTTGGAAGCGGCATCCCGTCTTTTGGCTTCCAATTTCCTGACACCTCTTTTGGTAGGCAAAAAAGAAGACGTAGAAAACGCCGCCGAAGAATATGGCTACAACATCCGGGGCGCGCAAATCATAGATCCTGAAAATTTTGAAAAAATAGACGAGATGGTGGACGCCCTTTGCGAGCTTCGAAAAAGCAAGAACATGCAGCCAGAAGAGGCACGCAAAATTTTAAAGCAAGGCAACTACTTTGGAACGATGCTTGTAAAAATGGGCTTTGCCGATTCCCTTCTAGGCGGTGCGACTTACACCACTGCCGACACGATCCGTCCTGCGCTGCAGCTAATTAAAACCAAGCCCGGATACAAAATCGTATCTTCCTGCTTTATCCTGGTACGCCCCTCCGCTACTGGTGAAAATGAAGTCTTGGCAATGGCAGACTGCGCCATTAATATCAAGCCCACCGAGGACGAGCTGGCAGAAATTGCCGTCGAAGCTGCGGATTGCGGTCAAATCTTCGGCATTGATCCTAAAATAGCTTTTTTAAGCTATTCCACTTTGGGCTCAGGCGCTGGAGAAGATGTTGACAAAATGCGCAATGCTGCTGCAAAAGCAAAAGCTATGAGGCCAGATCTCCCGATCTCTGGCGAAATGCAGTTTGACGCTGCCGTTTCTCCCCGAGTAGCTCGCACAAAATGCCCAGACGATCCCGTAGCCGGTCATGCCAACGTATTTGTATTCCCTGATATCAATGCCGGGAATATTGGTTACAAGATCGCACAACGCATGGGAAATTTTGAAGCATATGGTCCTATTTTACTGGGACTCAATTCTCCCATCAATGACTTATCCCGGGGCTGCAATGCTGACGAGGTATATTCGATGGCAATCATCACGGCAGCGCTGGTAGATATGGAAGAGGGCGAATAACGACAAAATATGACACTCTAATCTCATATGATAAAACAGGGGGCTATGAATCGATTGCGATTCAGCCCCCTGACACTTAATACAACTTTTTAACTTATGTCTCTACTACTTGATTCATTTTGTCTGACATCTGATTTACCACTTCGTCCACGACCTCAGACTGCGCGGAAATCTCCTCACTGCTGGCGGCAAGCATAGAAATTCCTTCGCTAATCCGCTCAATACTATTTAAAAATTCCATCGTCTCCTGGTTTAATTTCTCAATCGCAGGCATCAAAATCTCATTCTGCTTCTTGCCTGCCGCAACCGCTTCTTTGGTTTGCTCTGCCAATTCCCGCACACGGTTGGCTATCACTGCGAACCCCTTGCCAGCCTCGCCGCTCCTTGCCGCCTCGATTCCTGCGTTCAAAGCCAGCATGCCTGTCTGATTGGAAATCTTTATAATGTCCTCATTCATGATATCATATCCCTGCACTGCCTGGGAAACCTGATGCATGGAACGTTGCAGCATTTCCGTGAAAGAGGACATTCCGCTTACTGCCTGGGCAATCTTAGTAGCGTCCTCGGCAGAACTCTGGTTTCCAGACGCCAAGTCACCCATGGAGCTCTTAATTTTCTGGAAATCTTCCATAATCTCTCGATAAAGCCTCTCCTTGGATTCCTGCTCCTCTTTGAGCTGCATGTTGAGGTTTTGCATTCTCTCCTGTTCCTCTTGCACCGCGGCTTTCTCATAATGCATGCAATTCTCTTTGCGGTTCATTCCCAAAGCAACTGCCGCAGCCATTTCCCTGCAGCTTTCATAACCGCAGGCGCCACAGTCAATATTCTGTTTTTCCAAAGTATCTTTGCACATGGCTGCAAAGCCAGAATTCGTCAACTGACTGTTGATCTCAATTGATTTCGACATATCCCGATAGGTACACAGGAAATCCTCCAACCGTAAGCCGGCAAACTGCGCATTGAAATTCTCGAAACGTTTCTCATAGCTTAGGTTCTTTGCCCAAGGATTCTTTTTATCTTTCTTTTTATGATTCAAATAGCGCTTCGCCTTGTCCCTTTGTCCCTGAATCTCAAACAAAACATCATCGTCACCCGACAATTCCGGCTCCACCCCTGTGCCATGGAGGCATCCTTCTGCACAGTTGAGCGCATCCACCATAAAAGGCAGCGGCTTGTTCATTTTGACCCGCTGCGCATAGCTTTTTAAAAATCGATACGCATGACTCTCTCCCTCTATCTGCCGGATCATAACATCCTTCCCCAGGAAATGTTCCACATTTTCCCTTAATCCGCCTGGCTGGGGGTAGACGCTTCCTAATCCGTATTCCAGTTCATCTACCGCCTCGTAGGAAGAAAGATTCTGTCCCTTTAACTTTGCCATCAGATGATCAAACGTCACATTGTAAGACACATATGGCCGATTCTCCGGCCTGCTGATTTCTGCTTTCTTGGCAATGCAAGGTCCGAGAAATGCCAGCTTATCCTGGATTTTCAGATATTTTTTCACGTAGACCGCTGCGCACATCATAGGGCTATGGACTGGAATCAGCTTTGGAATCAGTTCGGGTATGTATTTTTCAATGTACTGCACAATTGCTGGGCAGGGCTGGGAAATCCCGCCCTTGAGCTGATGTTTTGCCAGGTAGTTCAAATATCCCCACGTCGTAATATCCGCGCCAAAACTTACGCTGATAATGTGGTTTACCCCGAGATGTTTTAAATATCCCAGGATCTTTCCATAGGTCCTGGGATAATTTGCAATAAACGCCGGGGCTACCAAAAGGCTGATTGACTCCCCTTTAGATAAATCTGCCAAAAATTGTTCCGCATCATCCTGATAGCTTCTCGCATGATGATGGCAGGCGTCAATGCAAGCGCCACAATGAACACATGCCTCCCCATCAACGTAAATAACATCCTGCCCGTTATAGCTCGAGGAATAGTTTGCCTCAAAAACCGGACAGGCTGAGATACAGTGATTACAGCCGATACATTTATCATTTGTGTAAACAAGCCCTGTGTTTAATTTGTTATTTTCCATGACGTTTGTATCCTCCCGTACTTGATTCAGCGCTGTTTTCAAACTACAACAGCATCCTCTTTTTCTTGCTACAATTTTAACACTCATGCCATGAAAAATCTACTATTTTTTTGCTATTTCTATGCGTATTGTTCTATTTTTATCTTAATTGCACAAAGAACTTATACATATTGCATAAAAAATAACGTGGGAGGTTGACTTTTCGTCAGCTAATTCTTACAACTTTTGCACAAAAGAATCATTATGCATGGGGAATATTGGTAAAATCAGAAATTTCTCTATTCAGCGTCGCCAGATCATCGACGCATAAATCATGTATGGAACTATGCCCCGTAATCCGGGCAAACGTCTTTAACTCTTCTAAGGTCACGTTCAGATAATTGGCAACTCTCTGGGCTGCCTGATCCACTTTTAAGCGCTCCCTAAGTTTTGGATCCTGCGTGGCAATCCCAACTGGACAGTTGCCAGAACCACAGATCCGATACTGCTGGCAAGCTGCCGCAATCAGAGCCGCGCTCGCTACCGCCACTGCGTCCGCTCCCATGGCAAGCGCTTTCGCCACATCCGCAGAAATGCGCAGCCCTCCAGTGATCACAAGGGAAATGTCTGAGCTTATAGAATCTAAGTACTTCCTTGCCCGGTACAGCGCATAGACGGTAGGCACGGTGGTTGCTTCCCGTAAAAACAAGGGACTGGACCCTGTGGCTCCTCCTCTTCCGTCAATCGTAATAAAATCCGGTTCTGCATAGACGCAATACTCCAAATCACGCTCGATCCGGCCTGCAGCGATTTTAATGCCGATCGGCCTGCCATCCGAACGGTTCCGGAGCATGTCAACCATGTCTTTTAAATCCTCTTTGGAATTCAATTCTGGAAATTTGCTGGGGCTCTGAACATCCTCTCCCTGTTTTTTTCCGCGGAGCCTGGCAATTTCTGCCGTAACTTTTTCACCTGGCAAATGCCCTCCCATGCCTGGTTTCGTTCCCTGTCCGATTTTAATTTCGATAGCGTCCGCCTTTCGCAGATTCTCATCTGTCACACTGTATTTATTGGGAATATACTCAAAAATGTATTTGTATGAGGCGTCCCGTTCCTCTGGCAGTATGCCGCCTTCCCCGCTGCACATCGCAGTCTCTGCCATCGCTGATCCCTTTGCCAACGCTATTTTGATTTCCCTTGACAATGCGCCGAACGACATATGGGAAATATAAACAGGGCTTTTCAAGATCATGGGCCTCTTCGCATGTCTGCCTATCACCGTCATCGTCGTCACTGGATCATCCTCGTCTAGAGGAGGCGGATTCAGCTGGGCGCCCAACAGCAGGATATCCTCCCAGCCTGGCATCGGCATTTTCGTCCCCATGGCTCCGCTAATGGTCTTTCCTGTCACTGCCATCTGATGAATTTCTTCCATATAGCGGCATGATTGATCCACCCGGTAAAAATTCTTATCATAGCTTAGTTCCATAGAAAAGACGTCCTCTTTCTGCTCCGTTTTGCCACTGCTTAATTCTATAGTGCTGACCTCGCCCCCCTCCAAAGCCTCCTCACGGAATTTTTCTCTGGGCTGACGGCAGACTGGGCAGTTCTCTGGAGGCTGCTCCCCTTGACACACATAACCACAGACAGTACATACAAATTTCTTCATATATTTCTCCTTTCCATTTCACATTAATAGTTAATTGCGAAACTACCAAATGATCGAAATTTCATATACAATTATTACAATTCTGGTAAAAAATTCTCAATTTTTTCCTACGAAATTCATAAAACTAATAAGTTTCGCAAATCCCTATCACATTAATCTAACTTTTACACACGGCAAGCCGCATTATGTCTCCATGCATTTCTATTCTGCCTCTAAGGAAACGGCTGCATTAGGATGTTCGATGCCAAACTCCTCAATTTCCTTTAAAAACCGTTGCCCATATTTAGAAAATTTATTTTCTCCAACGCCAGATACCGTCAGCATTTCCCGTCTGTTTTTCGGCGTCTTGGCACACATGTCAAGCAACGTCTTGTCGCTGAAAATGATATATGGCGGCAGAGCTTCCTCCTTGGCAATTGCCAACCGCAGCTTCCGCAGCTTTTCAAACAATTTATATCCTGCGCTGGTAAGAGAATCCGTACTTTTTCCCGCATTCTTTTTACCCGCTGGCTTCTCTTTTTTCGCTTCAAGCATCCTGACCATCACAGATGCATCTTCCTTTTTTAGATTCGTAATGTCCCCGATCTTCAGAAGGCTGTATGCTCCGTCTGTCTTAACAATATATCCTTGCAACAGCATCTGCTCTATCAGTAGCTGAATTTCCTTTTCACTTAAGTGTTTTAAAACGCCAAAAGACTTATAATTTTCTGCGCCGATCTCCGTAAGCCTGGCACGCTTTGCGCCAAGAAGAATTCCCGTCACGATATTGCCCCCATATCTGCCCTTTGTTTCTACGACGCAATTGACGACCCATTTTGCATCCGCCGTGCGGTCAACTTTCACATATTCTCTGTGACAATTACCGCAATTGTCACAGGGGACGCTTGCCTTTTCCCCAAAGTACCCTAAGATATAGTTTCTCAGGCAAAAAGTTGTCTTACAATACCCTTCCATTGCCCGCAGCCTTTGAATGTCTCTTTGCTTTACCAGCTCTATATCCGCCGGATCCATTGCTTCAAATTCTTTTTTGTCCAGAAGAAACTTATTGATGATCACATCCTGACCTGAAAACAACAACATGCATTGGGCGTTTCCTCCGTCACGCCCGGCCCTGCCAGCCTCCTGATAATAATTTTCCATGCTCTGAGGCATATTATAATGGATCACAAACCTTACATTTGATTTATCAATCCCCATGCCAAATGCATTGGTAGCCACCATCACTTGCACCCTGTCATAAATAAAATCTTCCTGCTGCCTTTTGCGTATCTCGTTTTCTATTCCGGCATGGTAACAAGCCGCAGCAATTCCTCGTTCTCGTAGTTTTTGATACAGTGAATCCACGTTCTTCCTTGTGGCGCAGTACACGATCCCGCTTTCCTGCGGATGTTTCTCAATATAATCTATCACGAATTCATCCTTTTTCTTTCCTGCGGCATATTCTACGCTGTAATACAGGTTTTCCCTGTCAAATCCTGTGACAATTATCTTGGGACGATCTAATTTTAAGATACACTCTATATCGTTCTTCACTTCCCCAGTCGCTGTCGCTGTAAATGCGCTGACAATCGGCCGCTTGGGCAGACGGTCAATAAAATCCACAATCTTTAAATAACTAGGTCTGAAATCCTGCCCCCATTGTGAAATACAGTGCGCCTCGTCAACGGTGACCATGGAAATATCGCCACGGATTGCAAATTCCATAAATCCCCGGCTCTCTAAGCGTTCTGGCGCTACATAAATGATCTTGTATACCCCTTTCAAAGCCAGACTGAGTGCTTTGGATATCTGGGTTTCCGTTAAAGAAGAATTGATAAAGGCAGCATGGATCCCCGCTTCATTCAAGGATTTCACCTGATCCTGCATCAGGGAGATCAACGGCGATATTACAAGCGTAATGCCCTCAAGCAGTAATGCCGGGACCTGATAGCAGATAGATTTTCCCGCACCCGTAGGCATGACTGCCAACGCGTCCCTGCCTGACAAAACTGACTGAATGATATCCTCCTGCCCATTGCGAAACGAATCATATCCAAAGTAAGTCTTTAGTGCTTCTGTGGCATTCATAAGTTGCATACTCCCTTCTCTAGACAAATTTTGCCATGCTCTAACGTCATTATACCAACGGACGACAAGGAAGTAAATCCTATTTGACGAATTCTAAGGATTCCTAAAGTCCTGGGCAAAATCACCGCAAGCAATGCTTGTCTTGAACATGAGTGCATGGCAGCAATAAAATAAAAAGCACCCGCGTTTACTTAGATGAAAACTTCCATCTTGCATAAAAATGGGTGCTTAATATGTATTTATACCCTCTGGGGCATCCCATTATGGCCATTCGGCCGTATCATATGGTATACCCTCTGGGGCATCCCATTATGGCCATTCGGCCGTATCATAAGGTATAACCTCTGGGGCATCCCATTATGGCCATTCGGTCACATCATAAGGTATATGTTTTGGCAGTTTTTATGCCGCACTTTTCCGTTACTTCACAGCTCCAATTAATTCATTGACGTCCTTTACGCCATACTGCTCCATGTATTCCCGGATACCGTCTACAATCTCTGCCGTCACAGCCAGATTACGGAAATTCGCCGTTCCTATCGAGATAGCTGTCGCACCAGCAAGCATCATCTCAACAGCATCCTCAGCGGTCATGATTCCTCCCATTCCAATAATGGGGATTTTTACCGCCTGCGCCGCCTGATAAACCATCCGCACCGCCACGGGATGAATCGCTGGTCCCGACAGTCCTCCCGTCTTATTGGCAAGTGCAAAGGTCCTGCGGTGAATATCGATTTTCATTCCGGTAATAGTATTGATTAAAGACAACGCATCAGCCCCGCCTGCTTCCGCAGCCTTTGCCATCTCGGCAATATCCGTGACATTGGGGCTTAGCTTCATAATAATTGGCTGCTTGGCATGTCGTTTCACTTCCCTGGTGATATCTTCCACGGACTTGGGATTCTGCCCAAAGGCAATGCCACCCTGCTCGACATTGGGGCATGAAATATTGATCTCAAGCATATCCACAGGCTGACTGGCAAGGCGCCTGACAACTTCACAATAATCCTCTGCAGTCCTGCCACATACATTTACGATGATCCTAGTGTCATATTTCGTAAGAAATGGAATGTCCCGCTCCACAAATACATCAATTCCCGGATTCTGAAGGCCCACGGCATTGAGCATTCCGCCATACGTCTCAGCAATCCTGGGCGTGGGGTTCCCCTCCCAAGGCACATTGGAAACGCCCTTTGTCACCACGGCCCCCAACTTATTTAAGTCCACGAATTCACAAAATTCTGCGCCGGAGCCAAAAGTTCCTGATGCTGTCATCACCGGGTTTTTCAATGTCAGCCCTGCCAGCTTTACCTTCGTGTTCATCAGAATTCCACCTCCTCCGCACGAAATACCGGACCTTCTTTGCAGATCCGCTTATTATTTACATTGGTATGGCTGTCCCGCTCTTTGGAATTACAGACACATCCCAGGCAGGCGCCGATCCCACATGCCATCCGTTCCTCCAAAGACACCCAGCATTCGATCTGCCTCTCTCTTGCAAAAGCTTTCACGGCGCAAAGCATAGGCATGGGACCACATGCATAAATAATCTCTGCCTCCAGCCCGTTCTCACGAATCACATCCAGCACATTTCCTTCTGTGCCATAGCTTCCATCCTCTGTTGCCACATACAGCTTTCCGAGTTTTTTAAACTCTTCCTGCAAAAACAGAGAATCCCGATATCCCAAAATCAACTGTTTCTCACAGTTCAGTTCCTTGGCAAGCTCCAGCATCGGCGGAATCCCGATGCCTCCCCCGATAAGGAACGCTTTCTTTTCCTTGAGAGGAAATCCATTCCCCAAGGGACCCACGATGTCAAGGCTCCTGCCTGTGCGCATCTGGGATAATTCCTCTGTCCCCTTTCCAACAACGCGGTAAACAATTCTGACTGAACAGTCTTCCCTGTCAATTTCACAAATACTGATAGGCCTGGGTAAAAGCCTGCTGCCTTCCTGGCAATATACTGATACAAACTGCCCAGGCTTTGCCAATGCCGTAATGCGGTCTGTCCGCATCCACATACTGTATATTCCATAGGAAATTTCTTCCTGCCGGATGATTACCGCCTGCTCCTTAAACTTCTCTGCCATATTCTTCTCCTACCTGCCCGTGCTATTTTGCTGTCTGAAGGGCATGATCAATATCTTTCGCCATTGCCTCTACCGCCGCTCTGGAAGCTTCTGCGAAGCATTCTGCTCCAAACTTCGCATAAGCTTCCTGCTTATATGCCGCTATAATCCCACGGGAGGAATTGACGATAGCGCCCAAGCCATCCTCATTAAAGAAATGAACCAAATCTGCGCCCGTACCGCCCTGGGCGCCATAACCAGGCACTAATATAAAGCTCTTGGGCATAATTTTACGCAATATTCTACCCATTTCCGGATAAGTGGCCCCGACCACCGCCCCGATGTAGCTGTAACGTTCTCCCATGCAATCCGCCCCCCACTGAGCTACTTTCTCACCGACGAGCTCATACAGAGGTCTGCCATCGATCAGCTTGTCCTGAAATTCTCCACTGGATGGATTTGAAGTCTTGACTAAAATGAACAACCCTTTCTTTTCTTTCTTACAGACATCTACAAAGGGCTTGATCCCATCCGTCCCAAGGTAAGGATTGACGGTTGCAAAATCTTCTCCAAACGGATGATAGGATCTGCTTCCGATCTTGACAGTCCCAAGATGCCCTGTGGCATAAGCCGCAGATGTAGAGCCTATATCTCCCCGCTTGATATCGCCGATGACGATCAAGTCTTTCTTATGGCAATATTCTACCGTCTTCTGAAATGCCTGCAGGCCTGGAACGCCAAACTGTTCGTACATGGCAATCTGAGGCTTGACTGCAGGTATCAAATCAAAGGTACAATCTACAATCTCTTTATTAAACTGCCAGATTGCTTCTGCCGCTCCTTCCAGGGTTTCCCCATATTCCTGGAATGCCGCTTTGAGAATATGCTCTGGAACATAGTCCATCATGGGATCTAATCCAACCACGATAGGGGCATGAGTATTTCGAATTTTCTCTGTCAGCTTGTCAATCATACTGATATCCTCTCTTTGATTTATTTCTCATAGACCACTTTGCCATCGACGATCGTCGCCATAACCACTCCTTTGACCTTTCTTCCTGCAAAAGGCGTATTTTTTCCCTTGGAGTAAAATTCCGACGGATCAATCACATACTGCTTCTTGGGATCAAATACCACAAGATCCGCTGGCTTTCCTTCTTCTACTACGCCTTTGTCAAGCCCCAGGATTTTTGCTGGATTATAACTCATTTTCTCCGCCATCTGCATCACCGTAAGATACCCCTGATTCACCAATTCCGTCATGACAAGGGCTGCTGCCGTCTCAAGCCCTACAATGCCAAAGGGCGCACGTTTTATGCCAACCCCTTTCTCAATAGCCGTATGGGGAGCGTGATCCGTCGCAATCACATCGATAATGCCTGCTTTCAACCCTTCTTTTAGAGCTTGCACGTCTTCCTTTGTTCTAAGAGGCGGATTCATTTTATAGTTCGCATCATCTCCTGGAATGTCCTCGCTAGTCAGCGTGAAATGATGGGGACATGCTTCTGCAGTGACACGAATGCCTTCCTGTTTCGCTAATTCCACAAGACGCACGCTGTCCTTAGTGGAACAATGACACAAGTGCAGCGCTGCGCCAGTATCTTTCGCAAGCATAATGTCTCTTGCTATAATCACATCCTCCACAGCATTGCTAATTCCTGCAAACTTCATTTTCTTCATAGCCTTGTCGGCATTGACAACGCCAGCTCCAGCCATGTTGACGTCCTCGCAGTGTGACAGCACCGGAATATCATATTTCACAGCCAGGGTCATTGCCTCCCTATAGAGCTGTGCATTCATCACGGTCTTCCCGTCCTCGCTGATTGCCGGGATTCCAGCTTCTACCATCGCCTCTATGTCGGCGAGTTCCTCTCCTCTCTGCCCCCTGGTTACTGCGCCTGTCTGCAACACATGGACACGCCTCACATCCTTAGCCTTATTGTGGACATAATTGACCACGTCGGCATTGTCGACCACCGGTTTCGTGTTAGGCATTGCCACAATCGTCGTAAATCCGCCCCGCGCCGCCGCTTGCGAGCCTGTCTCCACGGTCTCTTTATGCTCCTGCCCCGGATCACGCAGATGCACGTGCATATCGATAAACCCTGGCATCACATAACATCCCGCCGCATCCACTACCCGGTCTGCTTTCATTTTCTGCTTCGGTCCAATTTTTTTGATTTTACCATCTTCCACCAGCACATCCGCCTTTAACTCTGTGCCGTCTCCCGGATTGATTACCGTACCATTTTCAATGAGTAACAACATATCCAAAAATCCTTTCTGATTCATATTCCTTGTTGCTGCTGCGCCAGCGTTCTTGAGACCAAAAACAGCCAGCTTCAATCTATCCATTTTGCCACAAATTTCTATTCTTTCTACTTGCGCTCATTATATCACAGAAAAAAAGGAGGGGCAACCTCCTTTTCCTCAAATTCCCTCTCTTACGCAGGCTCCCCCAAGCTTTACCGTAACCTGCCGCACTCGTATTTTTGAAAGGTTCTAAGACACGTTTTCAATTCCTCATAGCGCTGTTCCACAGGACCCTCTTCGATCACCACGTCAAGAACCACTGCCATATTGTTTATCATCCGGTCATTGATTTCCCCTCGCATGTCCAATAAAATCTGATACTTCTCTTCCATGGTCTCAGCGTCAAAAAACGCCATCAGCTTATCCTGGATGTCTCTTTTCTCTTCCTGACCTGGAACTTCTGTTGCATCCTCGTGTCTTTGCACAAGCTGAAACCTGTATTCCTGGCGGGCATCAGGATATTTATCCTGATCCACACGGCTGACAAACATGGCGTATGGCCTTGCATAAATTTGAAAATCTCCATACAACGCCTGATAAACCACCAGTTGCTCCCCTGTCTCCGAATGCTCTGCAATCGCTATAACCTGATATAATTTTTCTTTAAAATGTATATACTTTTCTCCTGGCCTTGGATTTCCTTGGGACATCTTTCTTCCTCTTTTCTTTTCAATCTCATCTAACTATGCGCTATAACCTTTTCACAATACGGTCAATATCCATTTTCTTGCCAATCACCATTAAATGCTCATCTGCCTGAAACACATGATCCGCATCTGGCAGAAGGGTGCTTTGCCCTTCCCGCTTAATGCCCAAAATATTTGCATTATATTTGACTCGGAAATTCATTTGCTTGATCGATTTCCCCACCCACTCTTCCAAAGGCTGGATTTCATAGATAGAATAATCGCCCATTTCCATATAGTCATAAACATGATTTGCACTGACCTTGATGGCAAGGCGCTTTGCGATATCACGATCTGGATAAACTACCTCGTCGGCGCCGTTGCGCAGCAAGAATTTTGCCTGGATGTCCCTGGTCGCCTTGCTGATGACATAGGGGGCTCCCAGCTCCTTTAACTGGCTGGTAATCTCCAGGCTGCTTTGAAAATTAGTCCCGATACACACAAAGCATATATCGAAATTCCTGACGCCGAAGCTGCGCAGCACTTCCTCTCTGGTACAGTCCGCAATCTTGGCACTGGTGACAAGCGAGAGAATATCTTCCAAATTCTCCTCCTTTTCATCCACTGCCATTACATCATTACCATTCTCGACAAGATCCATGCACAAATGCTTGCCGAATCTTCCAATTCCAATTACCAATATTGACTTCATATCTTTGTCTCTCCTAACCAATCGTGATTCGTTCTATGGGCAGCTTTACTGGAGCGCTGTGCCTTTTTTCTGTAAAGAACAAGGCAAACGACATGCTTCCGATTCTGCCACAGTACATCAGCAAAATCAGCATATACTTTGACGCTACTGTGATATCTCTTGTGATTCCCGTAGAAATTCCAACTGTGCCAATGGCAGAAAATATCTCCATAAGGATATCCGATAACGGAAGCGTCTCTAATCCTGCCATGATCAGCGTACAAACTGCAGCCAGTATCAAATTTATAAAAAATACCGTGGAAGCTTTTTTGATGGAGTCCTCATCCATCCGCCTGCCAAATATATTCAGTCCGCTCTTATTGCGCAACGTAGCCCAAATATAAAGAAGGATCACCATCATGGTGGTAGTCTTGATCCCTCCCGCCGTAGAACCTGGGCTTCCTCCAATAAACATCAGCATTACCGTCAGCATCCTAGTGCCTTCGGTGTAAGCTCCGGTATCAATCGTATTAAATCCTGCCGTACGAGGAGTCACTGCGCCAAAAACAGAAGCCAGAATCTGACCCTTTGCATCCAATGCTGCAAGGTTTTCCCGTTCAAAGAAATAAAAACACAAGCTTCCTGCCACAATAAGGATCAATGTCATAAACAATACGATCTTTGTATGAAGCAGATACTTTTTAACGTTCCATTTGTGAATAGAGATATCGTCCCATACGATAAATCCAATTCCCCCAATCACTATCAAAGCCATAACTACCAGGTTTACCAGCATGTCGTCCTCATAAAGCACCAGGGAACTATAAGGCTGGAACTTCCCCATCAAGTCAAACCCCGCGTTACAGAAAGCAGAAATAGAATGGAAGACGCTATACCAGGCACCCTCTGCCACACCAAACTGTGGAATAAAGCGTATCATCAAAAGCAGCGCTCCCAAGCCTTCAAATACCGCCGCATAGCAAACAATCTTGCGCACCAGACGCACTGTCCCGCCAATCTGCAAAGTATTGACGCTTTCTTGGATCAAATTCCGCTCTTTGAGCCCAATACGCCGTTTCATAAAAATAGAAAAAAATACCCCGATCGCAATAAAGCCAAGACCGCCGATTTGAATTAGTAATAAGATCACCGACTGTCCAAACAAGGTCCAGTTGGTATAGGTGTCCACAACCACCAGGCCCGTCACGCAGGTACTGCTGGTCGCAGTAAAAAGCGCATTCAGAAACCCTGCGCTTTCCCCGTTTTTTGACGCTATGGGAAGCATCAGAAGAACGGTCCCAACCGCTATAATTAGTATAAATCCAAGGGCGATGGTCTGCACCCTGCTCAATCTCTGCATCATGATATCTCCTCTTTTAAGTTCCTGTGCGGCATTTTTTCCTCTGCCGTTTCAGATTCTATAAGGGAAAAGGAGTATTTTGGCGCCCCACAGACGTCAAAACACTCCTGACACTTATCTCTTAGTATTTTCCAAATTCACCATCTAGGGAAATGATGCGCTCATTCTCCTCTGATTTATCACTCATGCTGATTTCCTGAACTGCCGGACTGTAGTTTTCTGCTCCTTTTAGCTTATACTGTCCGATCATCGTTCGTAGAGACATCGCCTGGTTGGATAATTCCTCACTGGCTGCTGCACATTGCTCGCTGGTAGCCGAATTGGTCTGCACTACCTGGGAAACCTGGATAATCGCCTGATCAATCTGACTGACAGCCGTAGCCTGGTCATTAGACGCCACGGCAATATTATTGATTAAGGCAACAATGTTATCCACTTCCCCAATAATCTGCGTCAATGACGCCGCTGTCTGTTCTGCTAATTTTGATCCCTGTTCTACTTTCTTAATAGAATCTTCAATCATGTCTGCTGTCTCGCTGGCTGCAGAAGCGCTCTTTCCAGCCAGGTTCCTCACTTCCTCGGCAACAACTGCAAATCCTTTTCCATGGACGCCGGCTCTTGCCGCCTCCACTGCTGCGTTTAATGCAAGGATATTGGTCTGGAATGCGATATCGTCAATGACCTTGATGATCTTTGAAATGTTCTCGGAAGCCTCATTAATCTCTGTCATAGCGCCTATCATTTCTTTCATATGGCTGTCGCTTACCATAGCCTCTTCTTTCATGCTATGTACGGATGCATTCGCCTGATTTGCCTCTTCTGCGTTGCGCTTAGTACGCTCAGCTATCTCAGTAATAGAAGCTGTCACCTGCTGTATCGCGCTAGCCTGCTGGGTGGATCCCTGTGCAAGAGACTGGCTGGCGTCTGACACTTGTTCCGCTCCCATCGATAACTGAATCGAAGATTCCCGAATGCCGGAAAGCATATGGTTATTCTCATCTATCATGCTCTGAAATGCATTTCCCAAAACGTCCCCATTGCCTTTGACTTTGACATCAAGGTCAAGATTTCCCGTGGTAATGTTTCCTGCAATTTCAGCCTGATATTTTACATTATTCACAATTTTCTGAAAATCATCCACCAGATCGCCAAATTCATCGTTATGGAGCTTTTTAAGCACAATATCTGTCCTGCCTGATGCAAACTGCTTAGCCGCTTCGCTCAGCATGGTCATAGACACGCGGATATCCTTTAAAATCCGAAATGCCAAAAATAAAGTGATGGCAATTGCAATGCCTGCTATAATTCCAACTGAGATCTCCGCTTTCTGGAGATAGTCTTCTGAAAGATGCCCTTTCCGGCTGGACATCAAGGTGCCCATGCCCGCATATGCAACAAAAAGCGTCATCAAAACAGTAATTCCAAAACAAATCAATAACCGCGTTCTTATTTTTAAATCTTTCATTTCTTTTTCTTCTCCTTCACCTTTAAGCTTCTGCAGCTGCCTCTCCGCCAGAAACAACTTCTTCCAGCGCTGTCATATCCTCATCCTGAATCAACTTTTCGGGATCCAAAAGTAATTTCACTTCATCTTCTACCTTAGTCAGCCCAAAAACATATTTGCTGTTTCCGGCTCCAGACTGTGATAAGGACGGCGGCAGGATAATTTCTCTTTCGTCTACCGTGATAACTCCGGCAATCTTATCTACAATCAGACCTACGATGGTTGATTTTACATTAATAACTATGATGCAAGTGCGGTCTGTATACTCAAAAGGCTCTTGTTTGAATCTCACCCTGACATCAATAACCGGAATGATTTTTCCCCGGATATTGATCAGTCCCTTAATGTAGTCCTCTATCTCCGGAACTGCTGTGATCGGTTGAATTCCGACAATTTCCTGCACGAACGTGATAGCGATTCCATAACATTCCTCTCCCATCTGGAAAGTCATAAACATGCCTTTCTGGGCATCTTGTTCGTCTTCAAATTCTTCCAACAACTCTTCCGCCATGTTCTACTTTCTCTCCTCTCCGGCAATCAGGCCTGCAATATCAAGAATCAACGCAATGCTTCCGTCTCCAAGCTGTGTGCATCCAGATAATCCCTGAACCTTTCGGATATAAGATGGAATAGGCTTTACAACGATCTCCTGTTCTGCAATTAACTCGTCTATAAAGACGCAGATAAACTTGCTTTCATGCTCCAGGACTACCACAATGCCATCCTCAATCTCCGTCTTAGATCCTTCCAGATGGTAACGCTGATTCAAACGGATAAACGGATAACATTCGTTGCGGAGCATAATGTACTCTTCTCCATTAGGTTCTTTCACCAGCATATCTCTGCGAATCCTTACAAATTCCTTGACCGCATTCGTCTCAATCACAAAGGTAGAATTTCCAACCTGCATAACGATTCCATTGATGATCGCCAGCGTAAGCGGAATCTTCAGCGTCATCTCGCTTCCGACGCCTTCTGTACTGTCAATCTCCAAATTTCCGCCTACTGACTGTATATTCTTGACTACTACGTCCATTCCAACGCCTCTTCCAGAATATTCTGTCACCTGCTCTTTTGTGGAAAATCCTGCATAAGTGATAAACTGATATATTTCCTTTTCTGTAAACTCGGACATTGCCCGGTTGCCGATCAGGCCGTTATTTTTCGCCTTGTCATATAAAGCCTGCTTATTGAGGCCTTTGCCATCATCCCGGACAATAATATATACTTTCCCGCCTTCATTCTTAGCTTCCAGCGTGATCTTCCCTTTTGGATCTTTTCCTGCCGCAATACGGTCTTCCTTTGATTCAATTCCATGATCTACGGAATTGCGGATCAGATGCATCAAAGGATCAGAAATATGTTCAATAATGTTCTTATCTACCTCAGTATTCTCGCCGATTACTTCTAGTTCAATGTCCTTGCCAAGCTTTCTGGAAACGTCAAATACGATACGATTCATCTTCTGGAACGTATTTGTCAGCGACATCATACGCATCGACATGATCACATCCTGAAGCTCTGTCGTAATCTTGGAAAGCTGCCCTGCCGCTTTCTGAAAGTTGGTAAGGTCAAGCCCTGGCACCTTAAGATCAGGATTCTGAAGCACTACCGCCTCGGAAATTACCAATTCTCCAATCATGTCCATCAAAGCATCCAGCTTTTCCACATTGACGCTGATATACGTCTGTTTCGGCTGCGGTTTCGGCTGGTTCTTCGCCAGCTTTTTGCCCTTGCCGGCCTCTTTGCTCTTGATTACATAATCACCAGGCGCAGGTTCTTTCTTTTCTTTCTGTTCCGGCTCCTTTGCCTTATCCTCCAGCTCGATGATAATGGGTTCATCGCCATGATCATGGAAGCCCATCTCATATTCCTGCTTTGAACAATCGTGGATCTCCACCCGGTCCATGCCCGAGGTTTCCCCGATGGCGCTCATGATTTCCTCTTCCAAGCACTGGCATTTCAGCATCATATGGAAGCCGTCTGCTAAAATAACTTCACCGCTTGCCTCATTGGTAATAATGTCGTCTGGGATATACTGCATATCCTCCACGATTTCTTTTAAAGAATATACTGCCGTATAAGCGCGGATATTGCACATCTCCGTATCTGCACGCCAGTAAATAGATACTTTATAATATTTGCTGCTCTCGCTTCCTGTGGGCGCAATATAGAATTGCGCTGGCTCCACATAAGTATTTTCCGGCGGAAGTTCTTCGCCTTTCTTCTCTATTCCAGTTTTTATCCTTGTTAAAAATTTGTCTATTTCATCAACAATCTTACTCTCATCACCATCTGGCGCCTCGCCTTCTTTGATCTTATCCAACTCTCCATTGATAAAATCAGAAACCTCAAGCACATGGTCTACCAATTCTAAATGCGGAACATTTTCTGGATGAGATTCTCTCAAATAATAAAATACATCTTCCAGTTTATGGGATACCTTCGTGATATTCTCATACATCATAATACCCGAAGAGCCTTTGATCGTATGCATTGCACGGAAAATCTCATTGATGGAAGCCTCGTCAAAACAGTCCTCATCCTTCTTTTCCAGTACCACGTTTTCCAGTGTTTCCAAAAGCTGCTCGCTCTCGTAAAGGAACATATCAAGCATACTATCTGTATTAAAGTCTTCTCCCATTTTCCCGCCCCCTTTCTTTTTCCATTGTAGTCTTATTTCAATCTATCAATTCCAGCTTTTTTAAAATAAGCTCAAATTTTTCCAAGTCAATGGGTTTCCCAGAATAAACCGTGCATCCCATCTCAAACGCTTTTTTAACATTGCGCTCTTCATTCAAAGCGGTAGTCATAATAATTTTTACTCCGTCCTTGCCCTGAATGCCACGCTCTCTTTCGATGTCACGGATGGCTTTAAGCGCTTGGTAACCGTCTAACACCGGCATCATCACGTCGAGACAGATCAAATCATACGGCTCGTCGTCTTCCAACGCCATCATAAATGCATCCACTGCTTCTTCCCCATCCACGGTTATATCACAGTCTCCATACTTCCCCAGGTAATTCGACATGAACTTGCGGCTCGCAAAATCATCCTCCGCCAATAAAATCTTCATAAATTCTGTCTCCTTTCTAATTGGTCTTCAACACACTGTAAACTTTATTTGCTATATTAGAAAGCTCCATTTGATGCTGGACCGCTCCAATATCATATGCCACCTTGGGCATTCCATATACCACGCAGCTCGCTTCATTTTGCCCAATGGTAATTGCCCCTGCTTGCCGCATTTCCAAAAGCCCCTTGGCTCCGTCTCCTCCCATGCCGGTAAGAATCACGCCGACTGCGTCTTTCTTTGCCGTCTTTGCCACCGAGGAAAAGAGCACATCTACAGACGGACAGTGACCGCTTACCTTCTCTCCTGCCTTGCATTCCACCTGGTAAGCGCCGTTCACTTTTACCAGGCGTAAATGCTTGTCGCCAGGCGCAATAAGCACCCGGCCTGGCAGAACCCGGTCTCCCGTGGCAGCTTCTTTGACCGCCACCTGGCATTGGTTATTTAGTCGGTTCGCATACATTTCCGTAAAGCCTGGCGGCATATGCTGCACCACCACCACGCCTGGGATATCTTTGCGAAACCGGCTTACAACGTCAAAAATCGCTTCTGTGCCGCCTGTGGAAGCGCCGATTGCAACCACCATGTCTTTCTTTATGCCTGACAGACTGGTGACAGGCGCGGCTTCCGCGCGCTTTAGCTTTCCTACTTTGACTGTCGAGGCAATCTTAATCTTTGTACCCAGCTCTTTCCGCAAAAACTCATCCATCTTTGCAGGATTAACTCCCGTGGGCTTACACACGAAATCCACGGCGCCTGCTTCCATAGCGTCAAAGACCCTGGCGTCCAAGGCACTGATCACCACCACCGGCAAAGGGTATTGAGGCATCAGTTTCCGCAAAAACTGAATCCCATCCATCCTGGGCATTTCCACGTCCAGCGTCATCACGTCTGGACGATACTCTATAATTGCATCCCTTGCAGCATAGGCGTCCCCTGCCTGTGCGACAACTTCCAGGAGAGGGTCAGCTTTTAAACTTTGGATTAGCAGATTGCGAAACATTGCAGAATCATCTACAACTAATACTTTAATCCTACGCATTCAATCCTCCCGCTTTCTCTCTATTTGCGATATATCGATGGTTTTACATATTTAAAATCCAGTCCCTTTCGGTTCACCGCCTCTGTCGTTCCCACGAAAAGATAGCCTCCTGGCTCCAGGAAATCATAAACTTTGCGGAGAAGCTGCCGCTTCGTGTCATCATCAAAATATATCATTACATTTCTCAAAAAGACTACATGAAAGGGTTTCCGGAAAGGAAATGAGTTCATCAGGTTAAACTGCCTGAATATCACTTCATTTCTTAATTCCTGCGACGCCTGATACTCCAGTTCATTTACTTTTTTAAAGTATTTTCTACGCCAGTGTTCCGGCAGCGGTTCAATCTGCTCCAGAAGGTACTTGCCCTTGCTGGCATGTTGCAGAACCTTCGTAGAAATATCTGTCGCCAAAATCTTCGTATCCCACTTGGGTTGTTCCATGGCGAAGAAGTCCTTTAACACCATGGCTATCGTATAAGGCTCTTCTCCCGTGGAAGAAGCCGCAGACCATATCCTGAGATCTCTGCGGGCCGCCTCTTTGGTCTTAAGAACCGGAAGTATTTCCTGTTTCAAAAATTCCAGATGTTCAAACTCTCTCATAAAATATGTATGATTTGTAGTTAAAGCGTTTATCAGATTCCGGGCCTCTTCTCCTCCGGGATTGTGCTCCACCTTTTCCATATATTCATCATAACCGCTGTACCCATTTCGCAAAAGATAATTCTCCAGCCTTCCGTTAATCAGCACCTGCTTCTCACTGAGATCTATCCCGCTCGTCTTCTTTACATAGGCTACAACACGGCGAAATTCACGCTCTGTAATCATTGCTATAACTCCTATCAAAAAAACTTGTATTGATTACATACCACATCTGTTTTATGATACTATATTTCTCATTACTTGTCAATTATCGCCCTTTTTCAGCTGTGGCGAAGCTGCCTCTTAATCTTCTGGAATACCTTTACAATATCCGGGTCAAAAAAACTCCCGCTTTTTTCCTGAATTACCGCAAGGCTAGCCTTAGGATCACGTCTCTGACCGCCCTCCGGACTTCCGATCAAAGTGTCATACACATCCGCCACCATGGCGATCCTCGCCGCCAAGGGAATATTCTTTCCAGCAATTCCCTGAGGATAGCCGCTCCCGTCCCAATGAGCATGATGATATCTGGCGATCTCAATCGCCATCGGAAGAAAACTGTTCTCCGGCGTACTTTCATAAATACGCTCTAATATCTGTGCTCCCTGCTGCGCATGGTTTTTTGGATCTTGTAGCGCTTCCTCGCGAAAATACAGGGGCTCCATCAATCCATCATCAGGAACTTGAATTTTTCCAATATCATGCAGTCTGGAAGCCACCTCTATATTTTCTATAAAAGCCTCTGATATTTCTTCGTCAAATTCCGGGCTGAACTGAAGCCCTTGCGCCAACATCCGGCAGTTATACGCCACATGCTCCATGTGATGATCTGTCTGCGCATCCCTGTCCTCCGTTAGCGCCGCAAGAGCATACAATATATTCCTCTGTTCATCTTCAATCCGCCTAGCCTGGCTGCTGATCACGCTGTGAAGCCTGCGGTTGCTCATTTCCAGTTCCTGCTGCATCTCATAAATCTTTAAATGATTGGTCACTCGCATAGTAACCTCTGTCACCTCAAAAGGCTTGGCAATATAATCTACCGCCCCCAGCTTAAATCCCCTGACTTTGTCCTCGCTGGAATCTGCAGCAGAAATAAAAATCACTGGAATATCCCTGGTAATAGGATTCTGCTTTAAGCGCTCGCAGAATTCATATCCATCCATTTCTGGCATAAAAACGTCCAGAAGAATCAGCTGCGGACGGCTTTCCGAAATCAGAGCCGCCGCTTCTGCAGCGCTGGAAGCACAGCGTGGCGTATACCCCATTCCTTCTATGATATTTTCCAAAATCATCAGATTCGTATCTACATCGTCAACAATTACAATCTGCGCCCCATTGCCAGATATCTTCGCATTCTCCATCTTATTTTCCTCCGACGTCTTCCTCTAATGCCGACCTTAGGCTGTTATATTGCTCCATGCTCTTTTCGTAATTTCCTTTTCGCACGCTCATCTCCATGCGGAACGCAGATTTCTTGATATCTTTCGGTCCCTGCTCTACTAATTCTTTGATATTATGGGCAAATGACTCTGCTTTTTCCCATGCCTCCACTTCCATGCATATGATCAATTTCTCCATCTTGCTGAAAATTTCCTCTGTATTTTCCGGCGTGCCATACTGAAAAATTTTCTCAAGGTCATCAAACTGGGACATATCCTGATTCTGATTGATAAATTCAAAGCGTTCACCCGTCTGTCCGTCTTCCTTGCAGTTTTGCGACATATGCAAGCGCACAGAAAATGAAAAGCTGCTGCCTTTGCCCTTTTCGCTGTCCAGATGTATCGTTCCATGCATCAATTCAATGAGCTGCTTGGTAATGGCGAGGCCCAGTCCAGTCCCCCCATACTTTCTAGTGATAGAAGCGTCGACTTGGGAAAAGCTCTTAAACAGCTTATCCTTTTCCTCAGGAGAGATCCCAATGCCAGTATCTGACACCACGAAGAATAATTCAATCTCATCGTCAAATTGCACGGTCTTGGTAACTTCAATATTTATGTAACCCACACTGGTAAATTTTACTGCGTTCGATATCAGATTATTCAATATTTGTGTCAGCCGAAGTTCATCCCCCACCATATATTCCGGTATTGACTTATCAATATTCACCATGATTTTCAGACCTTTGGCATTAATCGCCGTAATATTCGTCTCAACTGCATGGTTTACCATTTTATAAAAATCAAATTCCTTTTGCTCAATCACGAACTTCCCAGCTTCCAGCTTGGAAAAATCTAAAATATTATTGATGATTGCAGACATATTTTCGCAGCACCGGATAATAATGTCCAGCGTGTTCTTTACTTCGCCAGTGACCCCCGCCTCCAAAAGGTTGGTGACATGCCCACGGATGCCGTTAACCGGGGTTCGCAGCTCATGCGTCACATTCGCCACAAACTCATTGCGGACCTTGATGGTCTCCTCCATCTCTTCTTTCATACGCACCAGCTTGCGCTCTGTCTCAATTCGTTTCGCAATGTTAATAGCAAACAAAAAATTACATCCTTCTTCCCTGGCCGTCACCATCCTCACTGGAAAACACGTCTTATTCTTTCGGTACATCATGCCTTCTCGCATCTGCATCGCCGTTTCCAGCGGAAACTCCCCACCGTCATGCTGCAATTCTCCTGGAAACAGCGCGTCTAGGCTCAGCTCAGCCAATTCTGTCTCATAGCCCAGCTCTTCTTTTGCCAGAGCGTTTCCATACAAAATTCTGCCTTCGTCGTTAAATTTTAGTATAATTTCCAGAGAATCATCTGCAAAATGATAGATATCCACTCCCTTTAACTCGTTCTGTTCCATCCTTCCACCTCTTTTAGCTGCACTAGTGTTTCTGCTGATAAAATCACTGATTTTCGACTATAAATCCGCTATTTTAAGTATACGGATTAATAAATTAGGTGTCAAGAAAAAAATCCCCTGTAAAAACAGGGAATTCAAAATCGTATTTCAAAATACAGCTCAAAATTTTTACCTTAAAGGCAATTTCCTAATAAGATAAAAAACAACCTTGGCAAATGCCAAGATTGCTTCAAATAAAAATGCCGGCGACCGGAATCGAACCGGTACGATGTCGCCACCACAGGATTTTAAGTCCTGCGCGTCTGCCAGTTCCGCCACGCCGGCATATGGGACCTATAGGGCTCGAACCTATGACCCTCTGCTTGTAAGGCAGATGCTC